>Ga0351859_1147_pt1 | contig 14907 bp, 13 predicted proteins | sample BONcelFGM3001D11_FD_206789 | JGI IMG/M metagenome (GOLD analysis project Ga0351859, IMG submission 206789) | Enriched cells from coal bed in the Powder River Basin, Montana, United States - BONCAT cells FGM rep2 HSBNCT.FGM.300.1.D11 ... | reverse complement strand
CGGCTTGCGGGGGCGCCGTTTTTGGGTGCCCTCCGAGGCAGAGTTTGCCTGCTGGGGGGCTTCGGAAAGGGCTTGGTTTTCGTCAGTCATGTTTCAAAAAATTAGTTGTCTTGCAGAGAGGCAAGGATCTCGTCGGAAATGTCAAAATTGGCGTGAACGTGCAGGACATCGTCGCATTCTTCCAAAGCATCGCAGAGGCGTAGCACTTGGGCGGCGGTGTCGGGATCCGTGACGGACACGGTGTTTTCCGGAATATAAATTAGTTTTTGGGAGTCAGGTTCCAATCCAGCCTCCCTGATGGCCTCAGCCACTGCGTACAGTTGATCGGGTGGGGTGGTGATTATGTGGTGTTCTTCGTCGCTGGAGAGCTCTTCGGCCCCGGCTTCCAGCAAAATTTCCAATACGCGATCTTCAGGAGCTGCCGCGAGAGGGATGTTGATCTGTCCTTTTCGGTGGAAGAGGTAGGCCACGCTGCCGGGACCTCCCAAGCTGCCATGTTTCTTCGAGAAAATGGAGCGCAGGTCGGCGGCGGTCCGATTTTTATTATCGGTCGCAGCCTCGATTAGCAAGGCTACTCCACCGGGAGCGTAAGCCTCGTAAACCATTTCTTCGACAGCGGCGCTGCCGGATTCTCCCGAGCCTTTCTTGATGGCACGTTCGATATTGTCGTTTGGCATGCTCTGGGCGCGTGCCGATTGGATGGCGGCTCGGAGCCGATGGTTGGCAGAGGGATTCCCCCCGCCGAGCCTTGCTGCGACCATGATTTCTTTCGAAAGCTTGGCGAAAAGCATGCCCCGTTTGACGTCAAGGGCGCCCTTGCTGCGTTTGACTTTCGACCATTTGCTGTGGCCGGCCATGAAAAGTATCTCTGTGGGTATGCCGATATGATTACAGACACCCTCTCAGGCGCAGGCAACCGGTTCCGGCACGGTTGTTAAAAAGGAATAAACAGACGTTGCTTTGGATGCGTTCAGCGGACATTTCACCCCGCGTGGGGTGCCTCCTGCTGAAGCGTTACGCCAAAGCAAAGCTCAGGAGGGAGGGGATGTCAACGCCTTTTCGTAGGGTCCCAGGGGAATCGCCTAGTGCATGCGACTGCGCTGAACTCCCAAAAAGGCCACCACAAGACCGATAATGACGTGAAAGACCAGCACCCAGAGGCACAGAGCGGCCGGTGCCAGTTGGGTCTGGATCACGGTTTGCACGATGTCGTAATAGCGTTCCCCTCTGAGGGTCTGCAAAATGCCCGACCAGCTCCAATAGGCCGCGATAAATGGCCGCGTGATGGAGCCCACCCAGTCCGGCAAGGCCAGCACTGCGCCAGAGAGCGGCAATTGAAAGCCGACCAGATAAATGGAGACCAGCGAGGCCTGCTCGGCGGAACTCATCAGGCTGGAGATCGCGAGACAGATCGACGTCATGGCGGCATTTACCAGAATGAGGAAAATGATCTGGGTCGAGAGTTCTCCGGGGAAACCGCAGACGTAGTGGACGAATAATCCCATCCAGATCGATTGGGCCAGGACCAGCAGGGAAAGAAAAGCCGCCTTGCTGGCCAGATAGCTCAGGGGGTTGAGACCCGAGAGTTTTTCTTTTTCCAGGATGAGCCTCTCGGAAGCGATCTCACGACCGGAATTATTCGCACCCATGAGCGTGAGAAGGATCACCTGAAACATGACGATGCCGGATACCAAGCTCCCGATTTTGCTACCCTGAACGAGGAAGGACATATTTTCCTTCAGTTGCTGCACGATGCCCTGATCCAGATCCATGCTGAGATTCTGAATCACAGGCAGCCCATTCCAGGCGAAGATGGCAACGAGGAAAGGAAACCCAAGGATCAGTCCGAGTTGGAGAAGGATCTGAGCCTTGTTGCGGAAAAAGATGAGGAAACGCCGTCCGAGCAACGTAAAGAACTGACTGAGAGCGCCCGGCAGGGGAAGAGAGGTTTCTTCAGGTGGAATGGGTGGAGGAAGCTCTTCCTGAGGCACTTCGTCAGGCGTGGGGCTATCGAAGCTGACGCTGGCAATATCCTGAGGAGGATGGCCGGACATCGTCTCGGTGAAAGCGACACGATGTTTCTTCCAGGACTGCGCCCATTCCTTGGGATCACGCAAATCAAGTTGCGAATAGAGATCCTGCGGATTGTCACAACTGAAGTAATGCGCCATGAACTCCGGCGGCCCCTGATAGGCGATGACTCCCTTGTAGAGGACGAGGATCGAGTCATAGAGCTCCAGATGCTGGAGACTGTGGGTGACGGACAGCACGACGCGTCCCTCCGATCGGGAGAGGCCGTGGAGGAGATGAACGATTTCATCCTCGGACTGAGGATCGAGGCCGCTGGTGACTTCGTCCGCGAGCAGGATGACCGGCTTGCTGACGATCTCCATGGCCAGTGCGAGGCGACGCTTTTGACCGCCCGAGAGCACACTGACCCGCCGGTCGGCAAATTCTGTCATGCTGACTTCTTCAAGCACGCGGGCGACCCCTTCCTCAAGGGCGTCTCCCCTCATGCCCCGGGTGCGCAGGCGCATGGCATAGCTTACGGACTCCTCAACGGTAAGCTCGTCGTGAGCGATGCTGAATTGCGGGACGTAACCGATTTCCGAGGGAGAGAAATCTTCTCCCTGCATGAGATTCCGCCCTTCCCAGAAAAGCTCGCCTTCCTCATCGCCATTGGCGATGCCGGCGATCAGCTTGAGAAGAGTGCTCTTCCCGCAGCCCGAAGGCCCGATGATGGCTGCGAAGTGCCCGCGCGGAAAGGATGCCGATACATCGGAAAGCAGGGGGCGTACTTCACCGCCTTGATTGATGAACAAGGTGAGGTCTCGAAGTTCAAGCACGGCTGGAAGACTTTAACATCACTCAAGGGATGACAACCCAAATCGCTCGCTGAGAGATCGGCTAAACGCGGATCAGAGTTTCTTTCTCTGCTTCTTGCCCTCAAGTCGGATGGCCGCGGAACGCGCGTGGGCGTCAAGCCCCTCCAACTCGGCAAAGGTCTCGATGATGGGCAGGGAGGCACGTAGGGAGGCCTCGTCAAACATGGCAACGCTCGTGCGGCGCTGGAATTGATCGACTGTCAGGCCGGGGAAGGATTTCCCTGCACCGCCCGTCGGAAGTTCGTGACTCGGGCCAGCGAGGAAGTCTCCGGCAACCACGGGCGACAAGCCGCCCATGAAGAGAGCACCGGATGTCGTGAGTTGCAGGGCGATTTCACCCGGGTGTTTCGTGGCGATGCTGACGTGTTCTGCGGAGAATTCGTTGGCAAAGCGGATGGCGTCCTCCATGGACTCGACGAGAACAAGCGTTGCATTTTTCAACGCAAGCGCGAGTTCCTTCGGACGCTGGGAGAGTTTGACCTGACGGGCAATGGCTTTTTCCACGCCTTCGAGAATTTTGGCGGAATCCGTTAGCAGGATACCAATGCTGCCGTGCCCGTGTTCAGACTGGGCGAGCAGATCCGCAGCGATCCATTCGGCATTTGCGTCCTTGTCGGCAATGACCAGCACTTCGCTCGGCCCGGGGAGTAGATCAACAGCGACAAGGCCAAAGACCTGGCGCTTGGCCTCGACGACGTAAGCGTTGCCGGGTCCGTAGATTTTTTGCACGGGGCGAATGGTGTGCGTGCCGTGAGCGAGAGCGGCCACCGCCTGAGCACCGCCAGCGCGGTAAATCTCTGTCGCCCCACACTCGGTGAGGGCGGCAAGCAGGGCGGGGTGGACAAAGCCATCTGGCCCGGGAGGCGTGACGGCTACGATCTCCGGGACCCCTGCTGTGGCGGCGAGGGTACAGGTCATAACCGCTGTGGATACCAGTGGAGCCGTACCGCCGGGGATATAAATGCCCACACGCTGGAAGGGATCAAATCGCTCGCCGACGATGGCTCCCTGCGCATTTTTCATGAACCAGGATTTGCGAAGGCTCTTCTTGGCAAAAGCCTGCACGTTTTTGCGTGCGGCGCGGATGGCCTTGAGAGTTTCCTTCGAGACCGACTGATGGGCTGCCAAGACCTCGGTGGGAGTTACATAGAGATCCGAAGCCTGCAGTTTTGGGCCGCCAAATTTGTGAGTGAAATGAAGCAGGGCAGCGTCCCCCTCGGAGGCGACTTTTTCGACAATCTCGGCGACTTGCGCACGAAGTTTCTCCGTCGGAACCGAGCGGCGATTCAGCGCAGCCAGTTTGCGTTTATAGCCCGGAGAGGTGGGACGCAGGATATTCATACTCTTTCATTCATAGCGGGAGAGGGCGCGCTTGTCCAAAGCTCTACGCGGGGAGATCGGAAATTGCCGGAGATGAGCTAGCCGATCTGCACCGCAGCCGTCAGGTTCTGTCTGGCTTCCTCCAGGGCGGCCTCCGTGCGGGCATGGATCAGGAGCAAGGGCTCTCCTGCCTGAATGTCTTCGCCGACTTTGCGAATCGCGCTAAAGCCCACCGCGTGATCAATCGTGTCGGAGACTAATTTGCGCCCCCCACCAAGTCGCACCGATAAGGCCCCGATCTGACCGGCATCGATTTTCTGGATTCGTCCTGATCGGGCCGCGAGGAAGGGAGCGATGCAGGGAGCCTTGTGATACTCGATGATGCCCTCCAATCGTGTCGCATCTCCACCCTGGGCCTCCACCATGGCGACGAATTTTTCCCAAGCCGTTCCATCCTTGAGCCGTGTCGCAATTTGCTCTTTCGGTTTGTTGGCAATGCCTTCGCAGAGACGGAGGGTCAGATCCACGAGATCAGAGGGACCGCGTCCCTGCAGGACTTCGACGGCTTCCCGGACTTCCAGAGCATTTCCCACAGTGGCGCCAAGTGGTTCATCCATCGGCGTCAGAAGGTAGGAGCACTCCACGCCCATCTGCCGTCCGACTGAGGAAAGTCCTTCAGCGAGTGCGATGGCATCTCCGCGGTTTTTCATGAAAGCACCGCTGCCATATTTGACGTCGAGAATGAGCCGGTCCAGCGACTCGGCCAGTTTCTTCGACATGATGCTGGCGGTGATGAGGGCTTTTGACGGTACGGTGCCGCTCGCATCGCGCAGGGCGTAGAGTTTTTTATCCGCGGGGCAAAAGTTCTCCGTCTGTCCGGCAATGAAGGCTCCGATCTTGGCAATCTGCCGCATACACGCTTTCTCATCCAGATGGACGTTGAATCCGGGTATGCTCTCCAATTTATCGAGTGTGCCGCCTGTAATGCCCAAGCCTCTTCCCGCCACCATGGGCACCCAGTAGCCCTCGCTGGCCAGTAGAGGGGCGAGGATGAGGGAAACCTTATCTCCGACACCGCCTGTGGAATGCTTGTCCACTTTGAGAGGCGTTCCTTCCGGCCACTGAAAGGTGTAGCCGCTCTGCATCATGGCCATGGTGAGCGCGAAGGTCTCAGCCTCCGTCATGCCCTGGAAATGAATAGCCATGGCGAGCGCGCTCATCTGGTAATCCGGCATCTCGCCCGCGACAAATGCCTGGATGAGAGAATGAATCTCCTCTTGCTCAAGGATGCCGCCATCACGTTTACGCTCGATGATCTGCGGGATGTGCATGGGGATGGCAGTTTACTCGCTGAGCAAAGCTCTCACTCTCGCAGTCGCCTGATTTACGATCGGCAGACCGTGGGCAAAGCAGATGCGCTCCGGTGCGGCCTCGATCAGCCGAGGGAGCGAGTGGGGAAGTTCCCGGGGTGCCGTGCAATATTTATCCGGCAGCAGCATCAGTCCATCAAGATGGATCAAGGCATCGCCGATGACCGCAGTACGGTCTTTCAAAAAGAAAACCTCTCCGGGGCCACTGCCAGGGAGCGCGATGGCTGAGATCTCGCCAAAGAGTCGGCTGCCATCATCAAACCACTCGTCCGCGATGACTTCATCCTGCGCAAGTCGAGGTGCCCAGATGGGAATATCGAGGCGTTTTTTCCATTCGAGCGATACCCGTTGATGGTTGCCGCTTGTCAGCAGGATGCCGACGGGCTTGCGGCCATCGATCAGTTCCTCAATGGCCGCCGGACTCAGCATCGGAGTATCGATCAAGACCAGTCCCTCAGCGGTCAGCAAGGCCGTGCCGGAGCAATCCACCTTGCAGGCCGGATCATAACCGCTCCAGACGAAAAGATCGTCCGAGAGTGTATGAAACTCGGCGATGGGATCCATGAGTCCTAGCCCGCGAGTCCGAAGGCAGTGTGCGCAAGATTTGCCGCTTCAGCGATCTTATCCTCGTCGATGATGACAGCGATCTTGATCTCGGAGGTCGAAATCATCTGGATGTTGATACCGCCATTGCCGAGGGCCTCAAACAACTTTGCGGCCACACCGGAGTGGGAGCGCATGCCGATGCCGACGACGCTGAGCTTGGCGATGCCATCCTTTTTGACCATCTCGCCGGCCCCGATCTCGCGGACCACGGTGCTGAGGACGGAATCCATCTTTTCCAACTCGTCCTTGTTCATCGTGAAGGAAATGTCGGTCGTGCCGCTGAGAGACACGTTTTGCACGATGACATCGATGACCACGCCCGCATCGGAGAGAGTCGAGAAGATGCGGGAGGCGGCGCCCGGACGGTCGGGCACATTCGTTATCGTGACCTTGGCTTGGTTGCGTTCGACGGAGATGCCGCGGACAACGACATTCTCCAGTCCGGGTGTTTCTTCTTTCACGGTGGTTCCTCTGTTGGTGTTAAAGCTGCTGCGTACTTCGAAGGGGACGCCGAATTTCTTGGCGAATTCCACGGAGCGGGATTGCATGACCTTGGATCCCGAGCTCGCCATCTCGAGAAGCTCGTCGTAGGCGATGGTGTCGATCTTGCGGGCGTCTGGGACGATACGGGGGTCACAGGTATAGATGCCCTCCACATCGGTGTAGATCTCGCAGTTGTCCGCACGCACGGCGGCGGCAATGGCGATCGCGGTCAGATCCGAGCCGCCACGTCCGAGCGTTGTGATCTGTCCCTGAAGCGTCTGGCCTTGGAATCCAGCCACGATGCAAATGAAGCCCTCCTCCAGGTGCTTGCGGATCTGGCGGGGCGAGATGTTGGCGATCTTGGCCTTGGTGTGAAGGCCATCGGTGAGGATGCCAGCTTGAGCTCCGGTGAGGGAGATGGCTTTGCCGCCGAGGGAGTTGATGGCCATGGCCGTGAGGGCGATGGTCGTCTGCTCCCCGGTCGAGAGGAGGACGTCCATCTCGCGATCGGACGGCTTTTGCGAGACCTGTTTGGAAAGTTTGATGAGTCCATCCGTGACGCCGGACATGGCGGAAACGACGCAGACGACGGAATTGCCCGCCCGCTGGGTATCAAGCACCCGCTGGGCGACATTCAGGATACGTTCCGGCGTACCGACTGAGGTGCCGCCGTATTTTTGGATGATGATGGGCATCTTAGTGAGATTCGATAAGAGATCTGACGGAGTTGATCTCGGCCTGTGCTTCCAGGGGATGATAGTCGGCAGTTCTCATCGCGGTATCGGGGTCCTTCAGACCATGGCCGGTGACAGTGAGAACGATGCTGCCTCCCTTGGGGAGTTCCTTTCCTGGCGAAGTGAGGCCTTTTTCCTGGGCGGCGAGGCACTTCAGGAGACCAGCGACCGAGGCGGCGCTGGCGGGCTCGACAAAGACGCCTTCCTTACAGGCCAGCCACTTCTGCGCGACCAGGATTTCGTCGTCGGTCACCACGTCGATGGCCCCGGAGCTTTGCTGCACGGCATTCGTCGCACCCTGCCAACTGGCGGGATTGCCAATGCGGATGGCAGTGGCGAGAGTGTGTGGCTCGGTGATGACGCGGTTGTGGAAAAGCGGGGCGGAGCCAGCGGCCTGGAAGCCGAGCATGCGCGGCAGGCGTGTGGAACGCTGGAGACCGTGAAACTCCTGATAGCCCTTCCAGTAGGCGGTGATGTTACCGGCATTGCCGACGGGCAGGATGTGGACGTCGGGGGCGTCGCCGAGTTCCTCGATGATCTCAAAGGACGCGGTCTTCTGGCCTTCGATACGATCAGGGTTGATCGAGTTCACGACGGAGATGCCTTCGATGGCACCAAGTTCCCGCACAAGTCGCAGAGCGTCGTCAAAGTTACCGTTTATCGCAATGACCTTGGCGCCATAGAGATAGGCCTGGACGAGTTTTCCGGTGGCGATTTTGCCAGCGGGGAGCAATACGGCGCACTGAATGCCGGCGCGGGCAGCGTAGGCGGCGGCAGCGGCGGAGGTGTTTCCGGTGGAGGCGCAGATGACGGTGTGAGTGCCAGCCTCGACGGATTTCGAGAGGGCGACGGTCATTCCCCGATCCTTGAAGGAGCCGGTGGGATTGAGCCCCTCGTACTTGAGATAGACATCGGCCTCGGCGCGTTCGCTGAGGCGCGGGGAGTGAATCAGCGGAGTGGAGCCCTCGTTGAGCGAGACGGCCGGTGTGTTTTCGGTCACCGGCAGATATTCGCGATAGCGGCTAATGACGCCGCGGTCATGGAGTGTGCGGAACATGGTGAATTAGTCGAAGGATTCCACGTGGAGGAGAGAGGGCTGCGCCTTGACGCAGGCGAGGCGAGAGATCGTCTCGGTGGCTTCCAGCATGCGCCCGTAAGGAGCGTCGTGAATCATGAGGATGAGTGGTGTGCCGCCTTCGCCGTGGAATTCCGGCTGAATGACGGAGAGGATACCAATGCCGGCTTCGCCGAGCGCACCTGCGATCTGGGCCAGCACGCCCGGACGGTCGTCCACGTGCAGGCGGAGATAGTATTTCGAGATGGCCTGTGAGACCGGCAGCGACTTGCCGTAAAGCTGATGGGAAGAGAATCCACAGCAGCCTCCGGGACTGCGGATCGCCGAGGCGGCGCTGACGAGATCGCCCAGCACGGAACTCGATGTCGGGTCCTGACCGGCCCCGCGCCCGTAAAAGAGGGTTTCTCCAACCACGTCGCCTTTGACAGCGATGGCATTGTACACGCCATTGACCGAGGCCAGGACGTGTTTCTTGGGGATGAGGGTCGGGCAGACGCGGACTTCAATGGCGTCATCGATGCTGGTCTTGATCGTTGCCAGCAACTTGATGCGATAACCCATGTCATCGGCGAAGCGGATATCGTCTGCCGTTACCTGATCGATCCCTCCCACGTGGATGGCGTCGGGATCAATCCAGAAGCCATAGGCGAGAGAGGCCAGTACGATGGCCTTGTGAGCGGCATCCCAGCCGTTGACGTCCAGAGTGGGATCGGCCTCGGCGTAACCAAGGGCACTGGCCTCATCGAGAGCGGGCGCATAGTCCATGCCGGACTCCGTCATACGGGTCAGGATGTAATTGCTCGTGCCATTCAAGATACCGTGGATGGTCTCGAAGCGATTGCCGACAAAGGCCTCGCGGACCGCCTGAATGATGGGGATGCCTCCCGCGACGGCGGCCTCGTAATACACGGGCACCTTATGCTTGGCGGCCAATTCAAAAATCTCACGCCCATGGGAAGCCAGGAGGGCCTTGTTTCCCGTTACGACCGTTTTTCCGGCCTGGATCGCCTTTTTGACGAAGTCGAGGGGGATCTCGACGCCGCCCATCAACTCGACGACGACCTGAATCCGGGCATCCTCCAGGATGTCTTCCAGACGATTAGAGAACAGATCGGCTGGAGGATTTCCCTCGCGAGGCTTCTGAAGATCCCTGACCACGGCTTTCAGTACCTCAAAACGGACACCCTGCCTCTCAAAAATGAGGTTGCCGTTGCGGGCTAGGTTCTTATATACCCCCGCCCCAACTGTGCCGAAACCGGCGAGCCCGATGCCTATGGTGTCATTCATTGGAAAGCCCTCCAGTATTCGCAACCGAACGAAAAAACCAAAGCAAATTTGGGAATCTTGTTGCGTGTAAGCGCTTCTTCCCTCTCATTGACCATCGTTAAGTCATTTATGGACTCGGTATTCAGCTTCAACTTCCAGGATTTTTCGTATGCCTTCCTGAGCGTACTCTTGGAGGGGGTGCCCTTCATCCTGCTGGGCACGTTGCTATCCGGCATTATCGATCAGTTCCTGCCTTCCCGCACGATGATGCGCTTCCTGCCCCGGAATGCCTTCCTCGGCATTTGCGTCAGCGGTCTGATGGGAATGGTCTTTCCCATGTGTGAATGTGGCGTGGTTCCGGTAATTAGGAGGTTGATTAACAAGGGGTTGCCGGTTTCCAATGCCATCGCCTACATGCTGGCCGCTCCGATTGTGAATCCCATCGTGGCGATCAGCACCTATGCCGCCTTCCGGGGGCAATATGCGGCTGAGATGACGTTTTTGCGGCTGGGTGTCGGTTTTTTAGTCGCTGTGCTGGCTGCCTTTGCGGTTCACAACCTCTCTTTGCGGAATGTGGTGCGGCCCGGTATCCTGGCAAATCTAGGCGCAATGCCCTCCTCTCCTGCTCCCCGTCCCATGAGGCTTCGGATCAGGGCGGCCTTGGGAACGGCGGTGAATGACTTCCTCGATGTGATGGTTTACTTCGTGCTGGGCGTGGCGGTGGCGTCGGTCTTCAGCACCTCGCTGAATCAGGAAGTCATCCAGCCGCTGGCGCTGAATGACTGGTTGGCAACCGGGTCATTGATGATCTTCGCGGCCATCCTCTCCCTGTGCAGTACGTCGGATGCCTTCATTGCCGCGACTTTTGTCTCCTTCCCCGCGGTGTCGAAGCTGGCCTTCCTCGTCTTCGGGCCGATGATGGATCTGAAGCTGATCTTCATCTATAGCTCGGTCTTCACAAAACGCTTTGTGCTGGGACTCGCTGTTGGCCTTTTCCTCTTGGTGGGATTAATCTGTGTGCGTCTGACCATCCTGGGATTATGATGCTTGAGATCAGGAAGTATTGCCAATCTGGTAGCCTGGCCCTCTGGGGAACGGTGCTGTGTTATTTTTATTTCTCCGACCGGATCGGCTCCTATCTGCACCCCTCCTTCCACCTGTGGACCGTGGTGTCAGGGATCATCCTGATCCTGATGGCGGTGGGCACTTTGTTTTTCCCGCTGACGGACGATTGCTGTGAAGCGGACTGCGTGCATCCACAGGGACCCAAAGGCATCGGCGGATTGCTCTTGTCCACGGCCATGCTGGTTGTGCCCTTAATGGTCACGACAGCCGTATCCCCCAGCCAGTTTGGTGCGACTGCGGTGATGAACCGAGGCATTATCGACACCATCGGTGATCTGCCGGGATATGAGCCCTTTGTTGAACCTCCTTTGCCGACCGAGGATGGTTCTGTCGGACCGGAGGGAGCCGCCGTTGATGCTGGCAGCTATCTGCTTAAAAATGACACTGGTCAGGTAGTCGCTTCGACCGTGGATCTGCTTTACGCCGCGCAGGAAGCGACGATGCGGAAGGATTTTGAAAACAAGGAGATCGAAGTGGTGGGCCAATATCTCCCTGCCCGCGCCAATAACCCGACAGGCGACCGGTTTTCCCTGGTGCGGATGTTTATCATGTGCTGTGCGGCAGATGCCCGTCCCGTGGCGATAACTGTGAAGACGCCGAAGCCGGAAAATCTGCCCGACATGAGTTGGGTCAAGGTCACCGGGAAGGCAACCTTTCCCATCGAGGGAGGCAAACAAGTGCCTGTTATTGTAGCGGATCAAGTCGTACCCTGTGATCCCCCGCCTGAGAGTTTCATTTACTGAATATTACCATGATCAAGTACCTGCTGCCCCTGTTGCTGCTGCCACTCCTTCAACTTCAGGCCGATATCCGAGGGGCTTGGGTGGCGTCGGTTCACAATATCAATTTTCCGTCGCGTAAGGGGCTGCCAGTCGAGGCGCAGAAAGCGGAAATTATTCGCATTCTGGAAACGGCTCGAGCGGCGCGTCTGAATGCACTCATGGTTCAGGTGCGGCCAGAGAGTGACGCACTGTACCCTTCCTCCCTTGAGCCGTGGAGCCAGTATCTGACCGGTACGCAGGGAAAGCCCCCGGGATTTGATCCTCTGGGCTTCTTCATTGCGGAAGGCCGTCGTCGGGGTATCGCGATCCATGCCTGGCTCAATCCCTATCGGGCTGCGGCCAATATTTCCGGTGCCAGAGCTTCCAATCATATCAGCAAGCGCTTCCCGCAATATGCCTACAAGATAGGAACTGTTCTCTGGATGGACCCGGGTGCGCCGCAAGTGCAGGACCATATCGTCAATGTGGTGCGCGATATCCTGCGTCGTTACGACGTGGCGGGGATCCACTTCGATGACTATTTCTATCCCTATCCGACTCCGCAGGGCGGCCTGCCAAATTTCCCGGATGATCGCACTTACGAGGCCTATCGCTCTCGTGGAGGTACCCTTCCCAAGGCGGACTGGCGTCGCGAAAATGTGAATACGCTCATCCGCCGCATCGGCCAGGTGGTGCGGAGCGAGAAGCCCGGAGCCCGCTTCGGGGTGAGTCCCTTTGGTATCTATATGCCAGGAGTCCCTTCAGGCACACAGGCGGGAGTGAATCAATACGGCCAGCTCTTCAGTGATCCCGTGAAGTGGATGAGCCAGGGATGGGTCGATTATCTCGCCCCCCAGCTTTACTGGCGTGATTCTGGTCCCCAGTCCTTCACGCTGCTTCTGCGGTGGTGGCGGAGTGCGGCGGCTAACCCCCGGCAGGTGCCCATCCTGCCCGGTATCGCTGTTGATCGCCTGTCCTCCCATGGCTGGCCTCTCTCCGAGATCTCCACTCAGATCCGTCTGGAAAAAACCATCGGACCCGGAGCAGGAGCGGGCTTTCTGCTCTGGAATATCAAATCCCTTCAGAGCAATACCAAGGGACTCCAGGGATTGTTCTGATCGGCTTCAGCCAGACTTAATTTGCGGCGGAGTCGGGGCGAAAGTCCTGGATGTAAAGGATGCCGATGAGACCCCAGACGATGGTGGTCTTGTCGAGCATGTGGCGCATGTCGATGAAGTCGCCGTATTCCACGACGCGCTGAATTTCCGACTCCAACGTGCGGGGTTTTTCGCCCAGGGGCTGGGGACTGAAGAAGACGCCGTGATTATGCAGCATTTCCCGCGAACTCTCTTTGTTTGCCGGGTTGATGTAAAAAGTGGCTCCCAACTGAGCCCGGTCGAATACCGAGAGATCCGCATCCAAGTCCAATCCCACGCCGCAGATAAGACCCGTGACCTCCTTCAGACGGGGAGAGTCATCGAATTCAAACCAGTCGCGGAAGTTTGAGGAGTCAGTGATCCATTTGCCATTCGCTGGGGCATTGCTGGAAACGGGAGAGCGCACCACTCCACTGCCGTGGACATTCCCCATCTCGGCCCGCATGGCGATGCCGATGGCACCCCGATAGTCAGGACGGCGCTCCCGTGCGAGGTCAAAAATGGATCGGTAAAGTTCCGAGAGAGTGGCTCCGTTGCTATCGCTCGATTCGAACTCCGCATACTCATTAAATCGGCCCGCCAGAGAGACGTTGAAGCCTGTGTGAATGACGACATCATCGCTATCCTGTTGTGGAACGAGAAAGTCCGGGGTGTCATTGCCGTCCGTGGGCAGCCAGACCATCGTCCCTCCGATAGTCATCATCTCGCCCATGAGAGGAAGCACTTCCTCAGGCGAGGCACCCAGTCCACCCAGGCCGATGGAGTATTCCTTTGCGGAGAATTTCTTGAAGCGGACCAGATCCTTGGTCACTCGCGAGGCGAGGACGTCCTCGATATTGCCCAAGACTTCCACGACGCCTTTTTCGTGCGATCCCGGATGGAAAACGAAGCGACCGCATTCTGTTTCAAAGGCGTCTTCTGTCGGTGAGACCAGGGCGATGGCGGTTTCTAGGTCGGGTTGGATATTCAGGACCTCCGTCAGGCCGGAAATACGCAGGACTTCGGCGCAATAGGGCTGGAGGTTGCAGAGCAGGAGGCGTCGTTCACGTGAGTGGAGCGCCTTGTGAAGAGTCAGGAAAAGGCGGACACCCGCGCTGCTGAGGTAGGAAACCTCTTTCAACTCGACGATGACCGTCTTGTTATCTTCCAAATCCAGCAAGGGCTCCTGAACTTCCTGAGTTCCACGCGCATCAAGGCGTCCGCTCAGATGGGCAATCGCGGTGGCAGGGTTCGGTCTCTCGATCTCCAGGGTCATTGGCGCGACGATGCAACGGGAGCTTTGGCTTGTCAACGTCACGGCGAATTGACTGGCAATACCACGTGGTGGGCGGCAAAGTTTACCAGTGCTATGAAGTTCCTCGGTGTGGCCCTAATACTGATCGGAATCGGGGCGTTTTTCGTGCCTTTCATGGTCGCTTCCACCCACGGCGAAGTGGGCAATCTTTCCCCTCTGTTGGGCGTTACCGCCCTTGCCATAGGCGGCGCAATCCTTGTGGCGGGGGTCATTTGCAAAAAATAACTCAAGATGTATGAGCGATAAGTCCTTTGACGTAATCATTGTGGGAGGCGGGCCGTGTGGCCTGATGACCGGGTTATTGTTGGCACGCAAGGGAGTACGGTGTTGTGTCCTGGAGAGACATGCCATGATCTCCACGCATCCCAAGGCGATGGGAGTGCGATATCGCACGTCGGAGATTTATCAGGAACTTGGACTGCTGGATGAGATCAAGGAGGGCTCACTTCCGCTTGAGGGGCGTTCTCTGGCTTTCTGGGCGAAATCTCTGGTCGGAGAGGAACTCGGGGAGGTTGCTCTCCACGATACAACCACGCCATTTTCCCCCGCAACGGTGCTGCATTGCCCGCAGACATGGGTGGAGCAGGTTTTGTTGGAGGCCGTGCAGCGAGAAGCCCTCGTGGAAATCCGATTCGACGCTGAGGTGGCTTCCGTCACCCAGGACGGCTCTCTTGCGACGGTAAATCTGGCCGATGGTGGCGTTCTGACAGCATCCTGGGTGGTTGCTGCCGATGGAGCAGGGAGCCGCATTCGCAAAGCCCTCGACATCGGCACCGAAGGGCCCGGTGACATGGGCCATTTCATCAATACCCTCTTTCGAGCCCCTTATGG
>Ga0351859_1130_pt2 | contig 15931 bp, 6 predicted proteins | sample BONcelFGM3001D11_FD_206789 | JGI IMG/M metagenome (GOLD analysis project Ga0351859, IMG submission 206789) | Enriched cells from coal bed in the Powder River Basin, Montana, United States - BONCAT cells FGM rep2 HSBNCT.FGM.300.1.D11 ... | reverse complement strand
TCTTTGACATCAGGCCCGTCAAAATCTCCCTGCCCGGCGACGAGGAAGCGGCTGCAGAAATCCAGGCCCAGGAAAACATCCGGCTGGCACGCAACAGGAGTTTCAGGGACTGGGTGCTCAACGTAGTGTGGAGGCTGACCGAGAACCTGCTTTTCCTGGTCTTGGGCTCAATCATGATTTTTTACCCCAGGGTCGGATTCCTCACCCTCATTCGAAACATACTGGCCGAGTGCTTCCCCGAGGGCCAATACACCAACCTGGATCAATTCACCATCATCTTTTTCGCCCTCTTATGCATCTGGATACACCAGAACACCATCCGCAGGCACATCGAGATTATCCTTTGCGAAAAACGATGCATCGATATGGGAATTACCGACTTTCTCTTTGACAAGTTCTATACCACATCCAAAGAGGTGGAAAGGCAGCTGATGAGGACGAAATGGTTCTCCTACCTGGGAGAAACCCTGATCGACCGGATGAAAGACAGCGCCATCAACCTGGTGCTATACTTTCTCATAGTCTTTAACGTGGCCATATTTTTCTGCATCCTCGTCGTGCTGTCAGTCCCCATCCTCAGACTCATCATGCAGATACAAGTCAAAAAATACTACTAACCCACTTAAAAAGTGGGCAAAATAAGCCGGAGTTACCTTGTGAGTGCTTGATCTGTTTCCGTCGAGGGATATACCCATTCGAAAACTTAACGCCTAGAGAACTGACCACCCACTTTAAAAGTGGCAAAATGCGCCGGACTTACCTTGTTGGTAAGTGATAGGTTTCCGTCGAGGCAGCCACTTTGAAAGTGGCCAAAATGCCCCGGACTTACCTTGTGATGGACGGCAGGCCATCGTCGATGTATAAGGCAATTCGAAAACGTAACGCTTAAGGAACCGACGACTGACCACCGAACAGGCCACTAACCACTAACCATCGACGACCGAACTGACTCTGAAGCACTGGACGTAATCCAGCCCGAACCGGAAGTCATCGGGGGCCGGGCCGGGATAGATCTCCTCCACAAAGACAACGGGCGGCGGATCCTTTACCCTGCCCATAAAGTAAAAGCCGTCTTCACCTATCACCCCTTTCAGCTCCCGGGGCATTTCCGTAAAGGGATAGGTAATGAAATCGGCCAGCAGGGCAAGCTGGTGATGGGAAAGCCTCCCGGCAGCGGGAAGGCTTCTTTGTGAAAAAAGCTCTTCCATCCCCCGCCGGGTCTGCCTGTCCGCCCCGATTAGCACCATGGGCAGAACTCCCCTCCTGCCCATTGCAAGGCTTGCCGATGTATATGCCAGCAGGCTGACACCCGTTGCCTGCCTGATTGCCCCATTGATAAAAAGGTGAAGATCCAGCCCGGCAAAGCAGTTTCTGAAAGCCGTAATGCAATGGTATGGGCGGTATTCCTCCATGATGCAGCCCCTGTCAGGGTTCAAAAAGAGGCAGTGGCTGTATGGCTTCCCACCCTCTTCCCGGGTCTTCCGGTTATAATCTTCAATCTGCACGGCCACGTCAAACAGGGCCTGCACGGCGGAATGAAGGGGATCTCTTTCCATCTCCCCCTCCTCTGCCTCAAAGCCTGCCTGCCTGAAGCGGGCAAGAAGCAGGCGCATGTTCTGCACGAACCTAACCCTGAATCTTTGGTGCAGGGCAAGAGCCTTGGCCAGTATCACCAGGTATTCGTCCAGCAGGTTGACCTTCAGGCTGACCTCGGAGGACACGGGGGAGCTGTTGAAAGCACAGCATAGCCCGCCACAGGGGGCGCAAATGGATGCGTAATATTCCTGCAGCTTTTGCCTGTGCATGCCGGGCTCGAGGATGTGTGAAAAATCGCTAATCATTGAATTCCAAGTTTTCCCCCGGATGTGGAAACCCTGCAAATGGCAAGGGTTTAATAGAGGGAACAGGGCTGTCCCTGATGAAATACAAAGCTCAAACCGGATCCCTGCCCCGACAATCCCGGGTTTTGTTGTGCATGCAGCCGCCGTAAGGGCCGGGCACGCCTGCTTCCTCATCCGGGAAGGCCGGGGCTGTCAAAAGGGCGGGCGACTGCCAAATTCCTCTTGGGGGGCCTATGCTGGAGAATCTTATCCGTTTTTCCTACCCGTATCCCATATCGGCCACTTATCAGAATATCGAGAGCATCCTGTACCCCGACGAGATGCCCTATAAATACAACAGGATAATAGACCTTTACGACAGCATCCTGAAGACCCTGTCCTATTACCTGCTGGGCTATGCCGCCCATGCGGGAGAGATGGGGGCGGGGCTGAAGAACCAGCTGGACGCCACCCTGAAGAACCCCACCCCTGCCAACTGGACGAACCTGCTGGAGCACCTTCTGGAAAGCCTGAAGGGGAAGAGGGAATCCCTCGTCCAGGAGGCGGAAGCCTTCTATTACGGCCAGGGCCAGAGCCTTGCCAGGGTGAGGGACGCTGTCATGTTCATGCTCAGCGGGCCTACCCCCGCCGCCGACCTGAGCCGGGTGAGCGTGGCCCATTTCTTCAAGAGCTACAACGTTTACATCTCCCAGGCGGCCCGTCCCGATTTCGATTACGAAAAGGCAGTGGACATATTCTTTCCCGCATTCCGGGAAGTGCTTCTCAACCTCAGGTTTCTGAAGGATTACGCCCTCGTCTATGTATCCAGCATAATGGTGGAGGGAAAGAGCTTTGACCACAACCTGGAAGTGATGTCGGGCATTGCCCCGGTAAAGAAGCGCTTTGCCAGCGACACCCCCGTTAGCCAGGGAAACAGAAGGCTTTACGTCTTCCAGGTTACTGGGGAGGAGCTGAGGCCCCGGTTCACGCTGCATCCCTTCGTTGTGGTTCACCCGTGCAGCCTGCACGGCAAGGACGAGATATATTACCTGCGTTACCGCAAAGAGGACGAGCTGGACTATTACTGCTTCCAGTGCAGGGAAAGGCTGCGGCCCGAGCGGCTCCTGCTGGATTTCAGGGACGCCATGTCCGCCATCGACTCGGGAAGGAAGGGAGCGGTTACCGACGAGATCCTGGATCTATACAGGGAGGCCCTGGAAACTGTATGGCGGGACGGGGTGATAACCGGCGACGAAAGAGAAAAGCTGGAATCCCTGCGGGAGCATTTCGGGATTTCCCGGGACACAGCCGCCGCCCTGGAAGAAGACGTTAAGCGAAAGAAGGGAATTGCAGGAAGCCAGGTGAGCCTGCAGGAGCTCCGCCGCTTTGAAGAGCTGGTAAGAAGCTCCATCATAAAAGGCGCTGTTCCCAGGGGGTTGAGAGGCTACATCGAGAGGCTTGGCGACAGCTTAGGGCTTACCAGGGATTACGCCGCCCGGATAGAGTCCAGGATATGGATGGAGGAAGGTCGCCGCCTGGAAAAAGCCGGGTGCAGCGAAGCTGCCGGAAAGTATTTTGGCAACGCCAGGGCAACAGGCGAGATGAGCGCAGGCATCTTGCTGAAGATCCCCGAGTCTTCCCGCTTTGCTGCAGAAAGCCAGCCGCCGCCCCAGGGAGCAGGCTCACCCCGCAGCATACTGGAAGCCCCCAGGGAAGGCCCCCTGGGCCCTGTCCTCACCATGAGAGAGCCTGTGGTCAAGCTGACCGAGTCTGTTCCTCCCCTGGCCGATTCACCCTTCAGGCCAAAGGGTAAATCCAAGATTATCAAGGTCGGGCGGCCGGCGCAACAGGCCGCTGCCAGGGATGAAGCCGGCCCCGCCCCCGAGCTTTCCGCCGGTGATGGCCCGGAGATGCCCGGGCATGAGGAAGAGCCGGAGGAATCTCCTCCCACCATGTACCAACACGAATATGAGTTTGAAAAGGATTATTCCGGCGAAACCCTGGACGGCGGTGGCCAGGAAGAAGCCACTGACGGTTACGATTCCGGCGACGGGGAGAGGGACCTTTTTGACAGCCGGGACACGGGCTCCCTGTCGGGCGACGCCGAAGAAGACGCGTCCGGGCTGGACGGAGATATTCAGGAAGAATCCTTTGAAGAAGATTATGACGATGAAGTCCCCGTCAGCAAAGAGCCTTACCGGGGTGCGCTTTTCGACACGGGAGACTCGGGAAGCCTTGCCGGTGAGCCTTTTGAGCAGGAGCCTTCCCCGGAAGAAGAGCTCCCCTCACAGGAGGAGGAAGAGGATGGCCCCGGTGAAGATGCCGATTCTGAAAACTCATACGGGAGGTATTCCGACTCTTACTTTCCCAACGGGCTCAGGCGGGTGGAGCTGAGCATGCCCGGCTCTCCAACATCCCGCCAGGAGGAAGCCGGGCCTTCCGACAGCGGGGACGGGCTGGAAGAAGCCGTAGAATATGATGGGGATGAAGAGGAGATTGTTCCCCCGTCAACCCTGGAGATAAAGGAGATATCCCGCAAGCTCCCCCAGGCCGGTGAGCCCCCTGCCCAGGATTCCGGGCAGGTTGAGCCCGCCGGTGAGCCCGGCAGCCCGGCCGCCGATGAAGAGGAAGAAGAGGACGGCGAGGACTCGGTTCTTTCCAGGATCCCCCCCCTGGACACGGTGAGCGAAAAACGCAGGGGCATATACAAAAAGGTGATGACCTCAAAGCTGAACGCGGCCAAGCAGTACATCCAGCTGGGCAAGTTTGGCAGGGCCTGCGCCATTTTGGACGAGATCGTCAGGATCGACAGCAGGAACCTGGTGGCCCGCCTTCTCCGCAGCAAGTGCGCCATGGAGAATGGAGATTTCGAAGAAGCCCTGTCTGACCTGGATCTCATCATGAAGTTCAAGAAGGACGACATCGGCCTCATGTCCATGCACGGAAAGGCCGCCTTTGAGGGAGGCAGGCTGGACTTGGCGATGAGCGACTTCAACCACATAATTATGAAGGATCCCGCCAACATGGAGGCATTCCTGCAGAGGGGAGCAGTCTTTATCGAGCTGGGGAATTTCGACAGGGCTATCGACGATTTCCAGGTGGTCATCCGAAACCGGCCTGACGATCCCGAGGCATACGTCAACCGGGGAGCATGCTGGATGGAGAAGGACGAGTTCGAGCTGGCCCTGAAGGACTTTCAGAAGGCTTCCCGCCTGGCCCCCGACGACGCATACGCCCTTTCCCAGCAGGGCCAGGTCTATTCAGCCATGGGCGACAGCGAAAAGGCCGTCAGGATATTTGACAGGGCCATCAGGATAGACCCGGAGGAAGCGGACTATTACCTGGGCAGAAGCGCAGCCCTGTCGGCCCTGGAGCGCTTTGACGAAGCCCTGGGCGACATCCGGAAGGCGGTAGAAATGCAGCCCGACTCCCTGGAAGCCTTTTACCGGCAGGGACGGATACTGGAATTTTTGGAAAGGGACGAAGAAGCTTCCGGCAGTTACGGCACCATGATTGAAATTGAAGGAGGTGCCGCCCAGGGGCACGCCTTGAGGGGAAGGCTCCTGGCCAGCCGGGGGAGGCACGAAGAAGCCCTCTCCGACTACAACGAATCCATCGGGTATGACCCTGACAACCCCGAGACCCTTTTCTTCAGGGGAAGTGCCCTGCTGGAGCTGGACAGGCTTGATGAGGCCATAGCGGACTTTGACGAAGCCCTTTCCATCGATCCGGTGATGCCGGAGGCTCTGCTTCACAGGAGCAGGGCTTACAGAAAGAAGGGGGACATGGAGAGGGCCGCCGAGGATCACCAAAGGTACGAGGAGCTGACCGCAAGCCAGGATGAGGCTGATTGACCGCCTGATATTGACATGCCTTTTGGCATGGGTTATAATGTTGCTGAAATGCCGAAGTGGCGGAACAGGTAGACGCGACGGTCTCAAAAACCGTTGAAGGCAACTTCATGCCGGTTCGAGTCCGGCCTTCGGCACCACTTGCAAACCCCGTGGCTATCACATTCCGGCGGGGTTTTTCATTCTCCCGGGTCCACTTGTTAGATTTATCTATACTAACCTAAAAAAATCCGCAGCATTCTATTCACGGCGGAAGACTATCGTCAACCCGGAAATGAGCCCGCATTTTATTCTGCCATTTTGAAAAAGGCTATAAACGAATCGAGAAGTCTGGCAGATACCTGGCAAGCTTGTTCTCCTCACCCTGCCGTCAATTTCCGGGTGATGCCTCTGCCCCTCTCATCATGGCGGACACTTCATCAAACCCCCGCATGGTGGAGATTGCCACCGTGCTCCACAGTTGCACCGGGTTTGACTCGGTCTCATTCTGCCCGTCAGCCCCAAAGGGGACGGGAGTCATCTGGCCGCTTATCATCCTGTTTGTCCAAAGCTCCGAGTTGGAAAGGCCGCCGGGCAATTCCTGCATCCGGTGGATCTTCTCAAGGGCACCAAAAAGGCGGGCCTTAAGAGCCTTCCCTTGGGGAGCCCCTCCAAAACGCCCGATTTGTCTTTCCAGGCCCTTTGCCATCAATGCCATCTGCCACGACCATACAACCGCCCCGTGATAGGCGTTCCTGTCCAGGCTTTTCCAAAGGCTTCCGCCGGGAGAGTAAATGGAGTTGGCCACCAGCATGCCGCCCCTTTCGGAAAGGCCCAGGGGATATGGAAGCTCCACCAGGGTCAGTATCTCCTCAACCTCCCCGGCAGATGGCTCCCCCAGGAAGAGGATGAATCCCGGGTCGGAATTGATGACCTCTACCGGCTTTCCGCCACTGTCCAGGGAAAGGGCGTGGAAGCGGAGGCCCGCCTCCAGGACGGGAGGGACTTTGCCCCCATAAACAAAAGCGTCCACTGTTGTTGTATCGTCAATTTTTACCCCCAGGAGATATTCTCTCTCTGCCTTATCCAGGGTGTGTTTTTCCAGGTAGTCTTTCAGCCTTTCCCTCACCTCTGCAGGGGTTAGTATCACCTGGAAATGCCCCGCTGCCTGCTCCCATGCCTTTATCCTGGCCTGCAGCATATTGTCCGATTCCAGGCACCCCATCAATGCGGGCAGATTCTTCCTGCGGGCAAGATTGAGGAGGCCGGCCCTGGAGATAATCCCTCCCTTTATGAAAAGCCTTATGGCTTTCAGGCTTTCCGGCACCAGCACCGAGTTCACGTCCAGGGGATACCTTCCCCAGCCGAGTCCCTGGCTGGAGTCCCTCCAGTTGCCAACCGGGATGCCTTCCCTTATGGCTATGAGATCTATTGGCTGCCCGGTGGTGGAATAGGCTTCTGTTGCCTGCAGCACGTATTCAAAATTCTGAAGGATCAGCTCCATGTTCTTCCCTGCCCCGGCCCCTTTCTTTTCAAGAAATGCCTTTTTTACGGCCAGGGAAATGGAATCGTCCTCCAGGTACAGTTTCAACATTATGGGCAGCATGAAATCGTCGTCAATCATCTTGTAGTCATAAACGGTATCATCCAGCCCGGCCAGAACGCCCGCCGCACCCCGGCTGTCCCCCTTTTTCAGCAGTCTCAGATACCGGGAAGCATTTTGAATTTCCGCCTGCCCCGCCACGTCTTCCTCGTGGGCCGCCTCCCCGTTCCCCGACAACCGGTCGATGACGCTCTGCAAGCCCGCCTCGTAAAACCGGGGGGTTACCGAGTCCTTCAGAAGCATCAGGGTCATCATCGTGTCTCTGCCAAAGTAGGTCAGGTATCTCCATGAGCCCGCCAGAATCTTCTCCCTGTATGAAAGAAACCGCAGCGCCTGCAATGCCTCGTCGAAGCGTTTCCTCTTCTGCTCCTGCAGGCTTTCTCCATAGCCAAGGGCCTTTTCCGACAATATCTCTTCCTTTCGAAAGGAATGGAGCCCCCTGTAACTGACAAACATCCCGATTTCCACAAGGGCAGGCCCTCCCCCATTTGTGGAAATCTCAAGCCCGTCTCCCGCCATCCTTGCAGAAGTGCCTTCCAAGGGAGTTATGATACACTTGTATTGTTGCCTTCCATCCAGGCTTTTGGAAAGGGCGGTGAATGCCCCGCCGCCTTTTTCCAGTGCCGCAATGATCGGGCTTGTGAAGCCTGCCTCTCCAGTCCCGCGGCTTTTCAGGAACATTTCCTTCAGCCTTACCCTCCCGGCATACTCCCCGGGATAATCCAGATCCCTGATTGCCCGTATGCTGTCCATGGTGATGCGAAAAATTTGAAAATTGCCGGGGGCTACTCTCACCCTGAAGCGGGCACCATTTTCACCCCCCCTGGAGCCGGCAGGTGAAGGCCCCTCCACCATGGAGACATCCAGGCTCTCCCTGCCGGGAGTGCTGCTTCTTAGCTGCAGGGCCACCCCTGAATTGCCGCCGGGAAACGCCCCGTAAATCCGTCCGGCTTTCCCCCCCGACGTTATGACGTGAAAGCTGAAATCCGCATCCTGATAGAAAAAATGATCGGTAATCCCTTCCTTTATGGAAAAAGTCATGGCCCCGGTGCCATCCCCCGCCGCCGTGGGGGAGGCATCCGCCTGCAGAGCGGCCAGAAAGGGGAGAAATAACACCGTAATCATAAATATCAATCTCACGAAAGTTCCTCCTGAATTCCCGGTTGCCAAAATCATAACCTGTTGGCAGTAAAGGCTTTCACCCCAATCAGGTATTCGTTCCTATCCCTGAGATCCGCTCAATCCTCCTGCCCACACATTTCCTGATTACCTCCTCGCTGCCCCATATCTCCACCCTCTTTCTGGCACGGGTTACGGCAGTATATAATATCTCAAGGGTGAGAATGGGGCTGTCTTCCGGAGGCAGCACCAACAGAAGCTCGTCAAATTCAGACCCCTGGCTCTTGTGAACGGTCATGGCATAAGCAGGCTCATACGGGGGCAGGCGTCCCGGTGAAAAACTTCTGAACCGATCCCCCTCATCCCTGTCCGATTCGAAAAACACCCTCAGCGGGCCGCTTCCATCGGCAAACACGATGCCCAGGTCGCCGTTGAAAAGCATCAGGTTGTAATCGTTGGCCGTTACCAGCAGGGGCTTTCGGGGATACGTGCGGGGAAATGACGGCTCCCGGTATTCCGCCAGGATTAATTTTTCAATAATCATGTTGATCTGTTCAATCCCCCACCACCCCGAGCGGAGAGGGGAAAGCAGGCGAAAGGCGGCCAGCTTCTGGAATGCCTCGGAAACGTCCCGGGTGCCGGCATACTCACTAAAATAGCCGCCCACCCGCTTTTTGAGGGCATTGGGAAAATCCTGCCTGCCGGGAAGCTCCCGCCAGGTTACCTGGCCGCCGGTGGAATTCCTGCAATCCCTGAGCAGTTCCATCACCCCGTCCCCGCAGCCCCGCACAATCTCCCGGCTGAGCCTGCCGATGGACGTGTCCTCCCCGAAGCGGTAATTCTTCTTCAGCTCAATTACGCTGTCGGTGAGCCACCCCCCCTGCTTCACCTGTGCCGGGAACGTCTCCCCCGAGAGGGAAGAGAGCCTGGAGGCAAAGCCGCTGCTGAAGCTGTCCACATTCCGGGGGGTGCAGATGTCGCCGAACACGGAGCCCGTCTCCACCGATGCCAGCTGGTTCCTGTCGCCCAGGAGTATCAGCCGGGCGTCCCTTTTCATTGCGTCCAGAAGCTTTGCCATCAGGGGGAGATCCACCATGGAAGCCTCGTCCACCACCACCAGATCCGCCGCCAGGGGATATTCCCTGTTGTGGCGGAAATTGGGCGAGTTCACCGACGGCCCCAGCAGCCTGTGGATGGTGGAAGTCGAAAGGGGGATCTTCTCTCTTACTTCTTCAGAAACGTTCAGGGATTCCTTTTCCCTCTTAATCGATTCCTTGATGCGGCCTGCGGCTTTGCCCGTGGGCGCAGCCACGGCGATTTTCATCCGGCTGTCCTGCTCCAGCATCAGGGCAAGGATCCGGGCAACGGTGGTCGTCTTGCCCGTGCCCGGGCCTCCTGTAATGACGGTGAGCCCCCCGAGAAGGGCCGTGATTGCGGCTGCCTTCTGCCAGTCGGGCTGCAAGGATGCGCCGTTCCGGGGGAAAAGCCTGTCGATGCTGGATTTCATGTCCTGCATGTTAAGCCTTTCCGCCCTGTCCCCTTTCAAGGTGTTGATTGTATCTGCAATTCTCTCTTCGTAATGCCAGTAACGCTGAAGGTAGAGAAGGCCGTTCCTGCCAATCACAATGGGCCTGTCGCCGCAGGCCAGGCCCACGGCGGGGCTGCTTTTTAACGTGTCAAGTGAAATGCGGGAAGGCAACGAAACGCCGGGGGCACCTGCCTCCTTTGCCTTCTTTTCCATCCAGGCTCTCAGCTCCCCCAGGATTTTATCCATCACATCTATAGACAGGCAGGTGTGGCCGTCTCTTGCGGACTTGCAGAGAATTGCAGCCGCAAGAAAAAGCTCCGCCGGGTTTTCATGATGGAAGTCAGAGATGAGCCTGCCCAGGTGAACGTCAATCATCTCGAAGAATCCTGAATCCCTTACCCTCTCAAACAGCTTCTGATCCAGAGTCATATCCGCTCCTTTGGCCCAATTGTGCCCGGGAAAGATCGAGTATTTCCCTTCTCATCTCCTCCAATGCCCCTGCCGGGATCCGGTCGTGGAAAACCCCGTATTCACTGCCCATTCCCGAGCCAAGCCCCCGGACAAACAGATAAAATACGCCGCCAAAATTCTCCTGGTATCGATAGCCGCGCACCTTCAGCCGCAGGTATTGATCCAGGGCGAGGACGTAAAGGTGATACTGCAGGTCATACAGGTGGGCAGCCATGGCGGCGGGGAGCTTCTCCCTGCCGTAGTCTTCAGCCCGGGGCCCCAGGTAGTTGGTCTTCCAGTCCAGCAGGTAAAACCGGCCATTAAACCGGAACACCAGGTCGATTACCCCGGACATGAACCCCCTGAAGGGGTTGAAATGCAGCCTTCTGCCTGCGGGGACAGGGGGGGCACCGCCCGGCCTGGCGCTCAGTATCCTTTCCATCTGGCCGGCGCTCAGTTTCTTTACGGGATAGTAAAAGGCAACCTCGTTGAGCCGATCCTTCGACAAGATGCCTGAAAGGCGAAGCTCCTGCCCGCCAGATCCCAAGGGGGTGTTGATGACATGCCCTATTGCCCTGCACAGGGGATCCACCCAGCGTTTTTCAAACCCATAGCTCTCCAGGCTGCTCTCCACAAGGGGGATCAGGTCTTCCTCCCCTGCCTTGCCAAAATCGAGTTTTTCCATTATTTCGTGGAATAAAAGCCCCGGGGTTGTGCCCCTGGGAAAAGTGAAAATTGTGTCCCCGCCGTCGGCAACCGACTCTGCAGGCTGGTGCTCCTCTCCTGTTTCAACCTCTCCAATGTCGCTTTCGGCGGAAGGCTCAAACCTTTTCGACTCAAAAGCCATTCCGCTGAAGCTGCCGATGCGGACGCCGTTGTCGATGAGGCGATCCGGCGGAAAAACCAACAGGCTCAGGCTCTCTTCTTTGCCGGGCGAAGACTGGCCTGGCTGGCGGGCCTGGCCATCCTGCCTGGGAATGTAGCTAAGGCCGATATGGGGGTCTTCCGCCAGCTCCTCCATGTCCGCCTTCATCCGGGCATAATCGTCAAAGGCGGAAAGATCCTCAATAAACTGCCCGCTGCCGGCATCACCCCTGAAGTGAAAGAGAAACCTGGGGGCGCTTGACTCCTGCCTGTAAATGTTGCCCCAGTAATAGTAACACTTGTGCCTGGCCCTGGTCATTGCCACGTAAAGAAGCCTCATCTGCTCCGCCAGTGCTTCCTTCTGGGCCGTTCGCTTATTCTCATCAAATTCGTCGGAGCCGATGTCGATGCAAAGCCTGTTGTCAGGGCCGTGAAACTTGACATAATGCTCATCGTGAACTGACGCCTTCTTGAAAAAGAATGGAATGAACACGATGGGGAATTCCAGGCCCTTGCTCCGGTGGATGGTTACGATCTTCACGGCGTTCTCGTCGCTCTCCAGGCGCAGAAGATTATCCTCCACGGCAGAGCTCCTGGCGTCCCTCATCTCCTCCAGCCATTTGATTGTGCCGCTCATCGAAAGCCTGAGATTGTGGGCTTCCCTCTGGACAAGCTCGATGAGGTGGGTCAGGTTGGTAAGACGCCGCTCCGAGTTCCGTCTGGACAGAATCCTGGGCCTGATCTCCTCCTTCTCAACGAGAACTGCCGCCATCTCGATGAAGCTCCTGTCGGCCCATATCTGATGATACTGGTAAAACCTGTCCATCACCTGCTCAATCTTCTTGCCGTCCTCGACCATTTGATGCACTTCGTCATAGGTAAGCCCTATGAGGGAAGTCAGCAGGGCCTCCTTTAGAAGGCTCTCGCCGGAGGGGTTGGCGACGGCCTTCAATACGCTTGCAAGCTCCCTGCACTCCTCCGTTTCAAAGACGCTCCTGCGGCTGTAAACTACAGAAGGTATGCCGAACCGGGACAGCTCCTCCTTCATGAAATCGGCATCCCGGTTTTCCCCTACCAGGATCGCAAAATCGCTCCTCTTAACGGGGGAGTCCCCGATGCGGGCCTTCCCCTGCCCGGACAGGGACAGCAGAAGGCTTATCTCCTCGCCGACGGACTGGGCGATGATCTTCTTTGCCTCTTCGTTTTTCAGCTTACCCTTATATTGCGCATCTTCCGGCACAAGCTCAGTGTCAACAAATATTATCTCCAGGGGGCGGCTCCCCGGCTGCCCGGTCTGAAGCTCCTCCTGGCGGGGTTTCCGGCCCCCCGGGTGATGAGCTGGGGTAAAGGGAATCCAATCATATATGAAAGGATTTTTCTTCAGGGAAAAGACCTTGTTGACTGCGCTGATAAGCCCCGCCTCCGAGCGCCAGTTGAAGCTCAGGGAGTGGCTGCAGTCCGCGTCATTCCGGGCATTGTTATAAGAGAAAATGTCAGCACCCCGAAAAGCGTAAATGGACTGCTTCGGGTCGCCTATCAGAAAGACGCCGGCCCCCTTTGAATCATCAAAAAAAAGCTTTTTGAATATGCCATATTGCAGGGGATCCGTATCCTGGAACTCATCGATGAGCACAGCCCTGTATCTCTCCCGGACTGTTTCTACAAGGGCTCTGGCCGCATCCGGCCGGGAAAGGCCGACAGACCCTTGAGATGCCGTGCCTGCGCCTGCATCGCCTGCCTTCAGCCCGAAAAGGGCTTGCCATGTGTTCTGGATCAGGTCGTCGTAAGACAGGACGTTCAAGAGCTTTTTTTGGGCTTCCAGCCGGGGGGGGATGAAGCCGATAAGCCCCAGGCGAAGCCCCCTGCAGAAGATGTCCGATTTTTCCTTGTATTCCCCCACCCTCGCCTTTAACATGTCCAGCTTTTCCTTGAAGGATTCGTCCGGCTTCTTCCGGCCGGTCTTCAGGCCGTCGATAACGGCGCATATACTTACCACGCTCCGGTTGTGCAGAAAATCCATGATATCGGCGCTCTTCTCGCCCATGCTGTCCGGATTGTTATTGCAAAACCTCTTAAGTTCTTCAAAGGCCCGCAAAACTTCATTTTCAATCTTCAATATCCCGGCAAAATCCACAGGGGGCGACTCCCTGGGCAGAACGCTGGTAACGGGGTTGAAAAGCTCCCTGCTCACAAATGAAACTGCATTCTCGTAGTCAAACTTTTTCTTCCCGCACCTCATTATTCTCTGTTTTTCAATTTCGCTGCCAATAATCACCTGCCGGAAATAGTCGTCAACAGACGCCTGCAGCAGGGGCTTCTCTTCCGGGTCCAGCCCGGCCCCGAATATGCTTCCGCTTTCAAAGGCCCGCTCTGTAAGCACCTTCTGGCAGAAGCTGTGAATGGTGGAGATGGAAGCCTCATCCAGCTCCAGGAGGGCTTTTCGAAGGATGCGCCTCTCCTTGCTCTTGGGCTTGTGCTTGCCGATCTCTTTGGATATGGCATTTCTAATCCTGGCCTTCAGCTCGTTGGTAGCTGCCACTGTATATGTTACCACCAAGATGTTCTCGACAGACAGGTCTTTTTCCAGCAGAAGCCGGACAAACAGCTCGGTGATGCTGTATGTCTTTCCCGACCCTGCGCTTGCCTCGATAAGGTTTATCCCCTCCAGGGGAATGGCTTGTCCCCCGCTCATAATCACACCCTGGCCCTTTCAAGAACCGGCCCGTAAACCCTGATGGCCAGGTCTTTGAACTCGTCGAAAAGGGGAGGCTTCAGGGGATCCGCATCCCGGAACAGGATGGATATGGCGTCGTCGCTCTTTTCCGGCCACCTGTCGCCGTCCCACACCTTTGCAGCTTCGATGATGCCCCTGCCGGATTTGTAATTTTCGGCAAAAGCGTAGGAAGTCTTGGGGAAAAAGGGGACTGGCCGGGTCGTGCCTTCCTGGAATACGTCAATGAGGGATTTCAGGTGCTCCAGGGCGTCAGGCACTTCCGTGAACCCCGTCCTCGCCAGGGGCTTCTTGTCGTTTAATCTCCCCAGGATGATGCTGGCTTTCTTTGCATCCCGGCTCCCCGACAGGCAGAGGGCCAGGTGCTCAATCCAGGCCAGAAGGCGATGCTTGCCGCCGATCTGCCTGCTGAAATATCGAAGAATTCCGCAGCTGCGGGCGTTTTTAATGTGCCCTCTCAGCACGTAATTTCCCACGGGCACTTCAACTTCAATGGGGTCCAGCTTTACAGACGAGGCAATGAGACGCCTTACCTCCTCCACAAGGGATGATGTTCGATCCAGCATCATCTCAAATTCACACTCCCCCAGCACCAGGGGGGGCAGTATTTCCTGAAGCTTCAGCGCCCGGAAGCAGCCGCCGTCGTCCCTGTCCTCCAGCCGCAGGGAGATGCAGCGTTCTGCGGCGCTTGTCCTGTCCAGGCGGCTCATCTGGAAAAACTCCCTGTCGAAGTGGGCCTCCTCCCTGAATTCAGGATAGACGCCCAGCCTCTTTCTCAGCAAAAATCGGGCGGGATTCCTGAAAAAGCTGGTGAGATCGTCAAGCAGCACTATTCCCCCATCCCCCTGTCCGGGCAGGCGAAGCTTTTCTGAAGGGGCGGGTGATGCACACTTCCCTCCCGACAGGGCCAGCGCTGCGTGGTAATGGGGCCTGGAGTAGCTGTAAAGGCGGGATTCAGGCCGGAAGTACTCCGGGCTGAAAGGATGAAGCCTGTGGCTGAAAGTGAGAGCCTCCACCACCGGCTCCCCCGTTTCTTCCGGCGAAAAGCAGAAGTTTTCCCTTACGTATTCCAGCAGCTCGCTTACCAGCACCGATGGCGGGATTTCACCGTTGTCTTTCATGTCGCGCCCCACGTGGCTGACGTAGAGCACTTCCCTTGCGGAGAGGAGGGTTTCCAGGAAAAGGTGCCTGTCGCCTTCCCGAATGGATCTGTCTGCCTTCCTGGGATTTTTTGCCATCAGGTCGAAGGCCAGGGAGACTTCATTTCTTGGAAACGCATCAATGTTCATTCCCAGCAGGCAGATTACCTTGAATGGAATACAGCGCATGGGTATGAACCCGGCGAAGGTAATCCCCCCCTTCATATAGGCGCTTCTCCGGCTGACCGTGTCCAGGTTTTCCTGCAGGTAGTGATGAATGGGCTTCAGGGAGAGGGGAGAATCGAAACCCGTAAGGTGAAACAGGGAATCTTCCCCGGCCCAAAGCCTTCTCACCTCATTCCGTATCGTTCTCAGATCCTCCTGGTGAGGGGAGGATTCCCCGAAGAAGCCGTCAATTATTCCTTCCAGCAGGACACCCCATTCGTTCAGGGGCCTGGGCTTCCCCATCTCCATCACCAGGGACGACAGCCGCTGTATGAACTCCACGAACCTGCCCAGAAGAACCGACAGCGAGCCTTCTATCTCGCCGTAGGGCAGTATTCCAAAATAAGACTCGTCCTCTTCGCCCTTCAAGGCAGACCCAAGGAGCATGCGCCTGATTCCTGACGCCCAGGAGTTTTCGCCATAGGCGGGAAACTCCAGCCTGTTTCTGTGGGCTTCATCAATCCCCCACCGTATTCTCGTCTCCTTCACCCACTTTTTCAGGTATGCCAGGTCTCCCCCGGTTATGCCGAACTTCTCCCTGATGGCGTCCTTTTCCAGGAGGCGCATCACGAAAGAAACCTCAAAACGGCGGCCTGCAAGCTCCAGAATCTCAAAAAGCGCC
>Ga0351859_1120_pt1 | contig 17403 bp, 9 predicted proteins | sample BONcelFGM3001D11_FD_206789 | JGI IMG/M metagenome (GOLD analysis project Ga0351859, IMG submission 206789) | Enriched cells from coal bed in the Powder River Basin, Montana, United States - BONCAT cells FGM rep2 HSBNCT.FGM.300.1.D11 ... | reverse complement strand
TTGCCATTTTAACGCTATTGACGGCAAGTTTATAAAGGATCCTCAACTTATGATGTTCATCACCGAAAAACCGATGAAGGAAAAAGGTGTTTACGATATTTCACAGCAGTCACTGGGCACTAACCGTGATCCTTTTACCGCTTATGGATCGGTTACTTTGGCTGATGTTAATAATGATGGAATAGAAGAAATTTTATGTCTCGGCTGTTTTAACGCCCTTGGTGTTATGGATATGAATCACAATGTGTTGTGGTGGCATCATGTACCATTATCGGATCTCTGCATGAGATATCCCGGAGTAACCGATATAGATAATGACGGATTCCTTGAAATTGGCGTCGGTTATACGAATGGAATTTTTATTTGCCACAGCGCCAATGACGGCTCGGAAAAATGGCGAATTAATCTTAACACCATTACTTCCGACATCATTACCGGAGATATAGACGGCGACGGCTTCAATGAATTCATATTCGGAACCGCAGACGGAAGGCTTATGGCAATCGGCGATAAGGGTTTAGTAAAATTCGAAATGAAATTTAAATATTCGGTCGGTTCACCAATCATGTTCGATTTCGACGGAGACGGATACTCGGAATTACTGTTTGTTACCGGAGATGGTTACATTAATTGGTTAAAACAAATTTAATAAATTTTATCCATTAAAATTCGGCATCGTTTACCCTGATTTTAATACAGGCTAAGCATGAACTCTTTTTCATAATATAAGTTGAGGTCATAATGGTAAAAAAACTTTTTGTTCTCTTCCTATCGTTATTATTCCTTAGTTGCGGAAGTAAGAAAAACGATAACCCAAACCAGGTAACGATAAAAGTTACCCATTGGTATTCTGAAAATACATGGGAGTGGGAAGGCGCCATTAAGGAATTTAATAAAAAATACCCGGATATAAATGTTGAGATTGAACCAATCGTGTACCAGTTATATCTTCAAAAGCTTTTGACCTCTTCGGTGGGCAATACTCAAATCGGTGATCTTTTGATTGTCGAAGATTGGTTTGCGCAGGAACTTTTGGAAAAAGAATATTTTGTTGATTTGACAAATTTCATCCATACAGAACTTGATACCGCCAATCTGTTTATGAAAGCCTTTTATGACTACCAAAATTCGAAGGGCGAAATTATTTGCGTCCCGACTTTTCTCATTACTCCGGTTCTGATTTATAATAAAGATATGTTCGATAATGCAGGTATAGAATATCCTGATTCTACGTGGACATATACCGATTTAGTGGAGACTGCAAAAAAACTCACTAAAGATATTGATGGCGATGGAACACCCGATGAGTGGGGATTTGCTTTAAATTACAGCCCGCTATTAGACATGATGCTTTATGCCTTTGGAGGCGGTGTTCTTAATGCCGAAAAAACTGCCGCAGTACTGCATGAACCCGCCTCAATTGAGGGTTTAAAATTTTTTATTGATATGTATACCATACACAAAATTGCGCCTCCACCTAATCCGGCAACCATGAATAACAACTCGGAATTTATGTCCGGTAGATACGCAATGGCTGTTACACCTGATTTTAAGTCAAAACTGCGGTCACTTCCATTTAGATGGAATTTTACTTATCCTCCAAAAGGTCCTTCAAAACGGGTTTCTATCAGAGCATCTCAGGGATTCGGTATTCCAAAAGATTGCCAACATCCTAAAGAGGCTTTGATATTTTTAAAGTGGCTGGTTAATGAATTACCTCCGAAATATTCCGATCTTGCCGAAGGTCTATTGCCTATAAATAAAAAAGTTGCCTGGTCCGAAGAATATCTGAATGGAAATCCTGCCTGTGACAGGAAAGTGATAATTGACCTTCAGGAAAACTATTGTTTTAACTATCTTAGACCCGGATATAGCGAATTAAAAGATTACGGATTTCAATCCGAAATAGAAAAAGCTATTATGGGTCAAATTTCCGCCGAGGAATCCGGTATACAGGGTTCAAAAAAAGTTGATGAAGTGATTAGAAAAAACACAACTTATAAAAAAAAATAGGCGGGTAAATTATTTTTTATCTGCCAAATCATAAACCGATTATATAATTTAGAAACTTTGATTATGTGGAAATATTCTATTGTTTTAATATTGCTGTTTGCATATACGCCTTTTCTTGATTCACAGGAGCGCTCGGTGAAAGCCGTTAAAATTAATGGAGGTGTAAGAATTGACGGCATTTTATCCGAAGAGATTTGGAAAACCGCAATTCCTGCCGCCGGTTTCACACAGCGCGATCCGGAGGAAGGAAAACCTGAAAGCGAAAAAACCGAGATCAGGATTCTTTATGATGACGAGTATATCTATTTCGGCTGTATGATGTACGATAAAGAGCCGGAAAAAATTACCGCAAGACTCGCAAAACGCGATAATGAAGTTGAATCCGATGTGATTTCCATCCGCATAGATTCCTATCATGACCACTTAACTGCATATGAGTTTACCTTGCTTGCATCCGGAACAAAAGTAGACATTTTGATTTATGACGATGGCGCAAAAGAAGACGATTCATGGGATGCGGTTTGGGAGGCGCAGACACTAATTACCGGTATAGGCTGGTCTGCCGAAATAAAGATACCGCTAAAAGAATTACGGTTTGATAACAGTTCGGCAGATCAAATATGGGGAATAAATTTTGTCAGGAAAATTACCAGGAAACATGAATACAGCATGTGGAGTTTTACGCCGAAGAATCAGAGCGGAATGATTTCTCATTATGGTCATCTATTGGGATTGGATTCCCTAAGCTCTCCCACAAGATTGGAATTTCTTCCTTATGTTTCCAATTCAATACGAAGGAAACCAGTATCAAATCCGTACGAGAGTTATAAAAAATATGACTACAACACCGGTATTGATATAAAGTACGGTTTATCCAGCAATTATACGCTTGATATAACTGTAAATCCCGATTTTGGACAGGTCGAGGCTGATCCCGAAGTATTGAACCTCACCACCTTTGAGACTTTTTATCCGGAAAAGAGACCCTTTTTTATAGAGGGCACACAGATTTTGAGGTTCTCCGGTTTTGGCGGTGATGACGGTCTCTTTTATTCCAGACGAATTGGTAAAAAACCGACTGGCTCACCTGAGCTTGGTTGTTTTGAAACAATTAAAAGTTATCCGGAAAACAGCGCAATACTTGCTGCCGCAAAAGTAACAGGAAAAAATTCATCCGGTTTTTCATTTGGAGCTTTAAGCGCCCTGACTAATGACGAATACGCAGAGACAATCTGCCTGCAAACAAATCAGGAACGCGATATTTTGGTTGAACCAATGGCAAATTATTCCGCTGTTCGGTTCAAACAGGATTTCTGGAGAAACTCAACTGTGGGCGGTATAGTTACTTCTGTTCTCCGCAAGAAAAATCAACCTGCCTTTACCACCGGAGCGGATTGGAAAATAAGAACCAATGACAACCTGTTTATGGCAGATGGATTTTTGGCTGCCTCATCAACCTATGACAAGACTACCGGAGATAAATTAACCGGAGGTGCCGGAAGATTGACTCTTGCAAAAACCGGCGGCGATCATTGGTTATATCAAACCTCTGCCGATTTTACCAGTAAAAAATATAATATCAATGACATCGGATTTTTCCGCAGACCAAATGATTACGGAGTAAGCTTTGAAGTGGCTTACAAAGACGAAGTTGTCAACTCTTTTTATAGATACATATATATAGAGGGAAATTACGGTATAAGGGATAATTTTGACAAGGTCAATCTCTATCGAAATTCATCCTTTGGATTCGAGATCTGCCTCCTGAATTATTTAATAGTCTCTGCAAAGACAACCTATAACTTTGGATTATACGATGACCGCGAAACAAGAGGAAACGGATTATATAAAAAACCAAAATCCATAAATTTTTCATCCACCCTTAGCACCAATAGTTCAAGCGATTTTGTGTTCAAGCTCTCGGCAGCCTACAGTAAAAACGACAGATCATCAGATAATTATTCCCTAACTCCTAAAATCAGCATGCAGCCCTCATCCAACATAGAATTTACAATTGGTATGGGTTATAAAAAATATAATAATTATGAGGCTTTCGTAGCAAACACCCTTCTTCCTCCTGATTACAATAAACCGCTTACAATATTTGCGAACCGGGATACGAAAGAATACAATCTCAATTTATCCGGCTCGTTTACCTTTATTCATAATCTATCTTTAGAGGTTTACTCACAGCTGTTCTTCGCAAGCGGTCATTACAAGGGGTATAAGCTGTTAGCCAATCCTGAGACATTTATTCCATACAGCCACTCCGGTACAGATGATTTCAATAGAAACAACTTCCAGTTAAACTCAATTCTCCGGTGGGAGTATCTTCCGGGAAGTACAATTTATCTTGTGTGGTCACAATACCGTGGTTATTTTGATAATTTATATAATTCATCGCTCGGAGATAATATTGATAACACTTTTATCACTCAACCCGATAACGCTGTGATATTAAAAATCAGCTACTGGCTAAATATATAAAGTGGTGAACGTGTTAACATAGTATACCCGGTGGCTTCGAGTTACCTCAGCCACCTTATAAGTGAATTTGCGATAGGCAGATACGGAAGAAAAATTAAGAAAAAAAACAATTTTTAAAAATAAAAAAAGGTATAAAATATGAAAATCCTATATATTGATACATTTTCCGGGATTTCCGGAGATATGATACTTGGAGCATTTATAAACGCGGGATTGGATTTGGAAACTCTAAAAAAAGAGCTTTTAAAGGTACCGATAGACAATTATGAAATAGTAACCCGTGAGATAAAAAGAAATTCAATTTCTGCAACAAAGGTTGATGTTAACATTTTGAAGCATGAACATGTTCATAGAAATATTTTGGATATAAACAAAATCATCGATTCAAGCTCTTTGAACGATACAATAAAGACTAATGCAAAAAATATTTTTCACAAAATCGCTGTCGCCGAAGCAAAAGTCCACAATACGCCTATTGAAAAAGTTCATTTCCATGAAGTTGGTGCAATCGATTCTATAGTTGATATCATCGGCGCGGCAATATGCCTGGATATTATGAAGATCGAAAAGGTCTATTCTACTCCCATAAGAGTAGGAAGCGGCGCTTTTGTAAAAACACAGCATGGCCAGATACCGATTCCGGCGCCTGCTACTGCCGAGATATTGACCAATTATCCAACCGCCATCGTCGACCTTCCTTATGAACTTACTACGCCAACAGGCGCGGCTATTGTATCAACCCTATCGGGAGGACTAATGTCGGGACATGAATTCAGCATCGAAACCATAGGTTACGGCGCAGGCGGTCTCGAAATTCCTAACCTGCCTAATCTCCTGAGAATTTTCATTGGAAATAGTTTTACGGAATTTGTTAAGGATGATGTTGTTATGATAGAGACCAACATCGACGACATGAATCCGCAGATATACCCATACATACTCGAAAGAGTATTGGAACTTGGGGCAAAGGATGCATACATTACTCCTGTGATAATGAAAAAAGGAAGACCCGGCTCACTATTATCTGTAATTTCACCCAAAGAGCTCTCGAGCGCTATACTGGAATTTATCTATGCCAATACAACAACCCTCGGAGTAAGACTTCAGGCAGTAAGAAGAGAAAAATTAAAACGCGTAGAGGAGGATATTTTAACCTCTCTAGGAAAAGTCAAATGCAAAACATCCGAATTTAACGGCAGGAAAAGGATTTTTCCGGAATTCGAAGAATGCAAAAGAATTTCAATAGATAAGAGTATTCCCCTGATTGATGTTCAGAGAATTTTATTTAGTGAGTTGAATGAGAATACTGCCCGCTAATAAAAAGCATGTGATTGTGGCAATTTGCGTTTATCCAAGGAAACCAGCTTGGGTAAACGCCCATATTACCCTTTTGAAATAACTACCGTACCGGCTACATCGGCGATTGGTACAAATGAAATATTTTCTTTCCTGCAAAATTCGTCCACAGCCCTTTTTACCCCGGAATATCCGTCATTATTATAATCATGTACAAAAATATACCCCCCCTTGGAAAGTTTTGGATAAAAATATTTTAATCCATCAATAATAGGTTTATACAAATCCGCATCAATACTTACGAAACAAAAAGTGTCGTTGATTCCTTCTGCGGTATCAGGAAAAAATCCCTTCCGGACTATACAATTATCCGGAAACGGCATTTTTGATAGCACCAGTCCGACAGATGTACCTGAAAAATCCTGGGAACCGGATGAATATGAGTTTTCAATTTCAAGCTTTACGTCCCGACTGTCAAATCCTTCAAAAGTGTCAAATAGATATAATTTACGATCGGGAAAAACTGAATTTATTTCTTTGGCAAAATCTCCCCTATACACTCCCAATTCTGCCGTATTACCGGAAACATTATTGCTTAAAATTTCATTTGCGCATAATTCGAGAGTAGACATCCTGATATAATCCATCCTTCGTAAGTCTATCAGTTTTGCTCGATTTACAAATTGCATGGATTTAATTAAATACAAATGTTTCTTTTGAAGTATTGAGGAAATTAAATAATAAATACTTTTAGACAAGTTTTTCATAAATTGTTATATCCCTTTTTTCGATCCGGATAAATTTATTCCTCAAAACCGGATCATTTTTTGAAAAAAAATCACATTAAAAGAAATTCCCGATTCTGAAAAAAAACAGAATCGGGATAATTTCATTGAAGCCAGTTAGCTATCTGATTTACCTCACGAGCATCATCTTTTTTATACTTATGTTTTTATCGCTCTCGAGTTTATAATAATATACACCGGAGGAATAGTTTGATGCATTGAAAGAAATTTCATGTTCGCCGGCGGGGCGGAATTCGTTCAAAAGCATGTTTACTTCCCTACCCATTATATCGTAAACTGTGATCTTTGTATTTCCGGATTTTTCCAAACGGAATTTTATTCTGGTTTCCGGATTGAACGGATTAGGATAGTTCTGCTCAAGCTTAAAACCAACCGGCTGAAGTTCAACTACTCTTGTAGTATTTTCAAATCCTACGTAAGCGCGAATAAGATATAACCATACATTGCCGGCTCCATCTGTAAGATAGTACCAACCCGGCGAGGTGGTTCCGGAGGGACTATTCTGATAGGTATAGCTATGGTAGAAATCTGTTCCGGCGCGTTTTGTAACCATAACATAACTAAACTTTGAGGTATCCTGCGGCACACCTACGCCGACTGCGAACGCTTTATCCGTTTTGATGTTCTGAGAAGAGAGATTTACGGTCAGCCAATTAGGATATGGAACAGGATACGGATATGAAGGTGTCTGGCTGGTGGTAAGAGTATAAAAATCCGATAATCTTTTTCCCAATTTTGAAGGATTAGCAGAGCTTCCCAATTCGTACACTGCTCCGGTAATTGAACCTGCTCTTCTGACGGCAATTTTAACCGAATCCAATCTACCCCCTGCAATAGCATCAAATGTAACACAAATTGTATCCAAAGGAGGACGCTTTAAATAGCCACTCGTCTCAGTCTCGTCCCATTTTAGTTCTACCGGATGGCTGATACCGGTTGCTTTTAATGAGTATGATTCGTCGTACGTATTTTCGGGATTCATAATTGCAAAGGTTACAGTATTATAGGTAGTTCCAAATTCTGCCTCCGAAAATGAGCCGTTTAGCGGAACGTCAACTACTTTTTTCTGTCCGCTGCCGGTAATAATTGCTTTTATCTTCAGGGAATTTGAAGTCGAGCTGAATTGAGAAACCAGATTACTGCCTGCTTTGAAGGTGATATATTCGACCGCATACGGCTCTACGGTATTTGAAAAATCGATGCTCGGATTATACAGCACATTTCCGTAGGGTTTGACTAGATTTTTATAATCGTATCCCCATGCGCTGTTGATGGATTTATCATCAAGGTTATTGGCAATAAACCAATTGATAAGAACATCCTTGAAAGCAATTGATGCACCCACTTTTGATAGAGCATCGGTATATGCATTTAGACCATATTGCTGAGTCTCTACAATTTTTCTGAAAATGCCAACACCAAACTGGTCAAGAAGGTAGGCGTTGAATCTTGCAGCGCGGGAATAATCTCTAAGCACTTCGTTATTCGTAAAGCTTGTGGAGTTTCTCCAGTCCAGTAGATAGTGATTTGTTTCTCCGGTATATCTATCCTGGTTATAAATAGAATATCCGCAAATAACCTCTGCTACCAGTGAGCAGCCCTCATTAACAAAGGTAAGCTGTGAAGAGGTTTTATGATAGTTCCAATGAATCATATGCTGGAATTCATGAGCTAAAGTAGACAATCCGCCCTGAAGTCCCCCGGCAGTTTTCAAATCCAGAGGATACGCATCAATGAAAAACATTTCCGCCATATTTGCCCCAACCTCGTTGGAAGAGCTAAAATATCCTTCTATATAACCGCCCTCGCCATCGTAGCCATCTTTGATGTCAAGGATAACAATAATAATTCTCGGATCATTATCAACATCGGGCGGGTAACCAAAGGTCTCGGTATTCGTTTGATAAATTCCTTTTCCTGAATTGATAGGAGTGCGATTATCAAACGCTGCCTTAATGGAATCAATAGCCGCTTGATTTACACGATTAGTCCAAACATCATTCTCTACAAAAACATAGCATTTTTCGCCCACTGCCCGGCACGTTGTATTGATAGTATACCTCTGGTTGTTGTTAGTAAAATCAACAGCAGACCAGCTTTTTGTTGTACCAACTGAAAAATTCCAGGCAGTAGTTTTATTTAATCTTGCCTGTTCAAAATAGCCCGGATTAGCTTTTAAAAATTCTTCAACCTTTTTATCTTCTTCCCACAGGAGATGAGTTCCATCAATTCCATAAGATACTGCTTCAGCTGCAAGGCGTTCAACTTTTTGTGAAAAGACAAACGAAACCGCCACAATTTTTAACAGGAATAAAAGTATAAATGCTTTTCTCATGATTTTCCTTCTTTCGTTTTATTCATTTTAGTATTTCGTGCTTGTAAATTTTTATTATTTTGGGAAGTTCCGTTGAATCAATTTCAGAGAAGCAGATTTTTACTTTTCTGCCCTGATTGACTGTCAGCTCTTTTAAAGCCTCTTCTTCTCCTGTCAGCTTGTAAACCGTAGAAGAATCAACCTGCAAAGCTAAACTTGTAAACGGCTCATTCCCAATTACACATACTGTTCCTTCAACGCTCTCCTTCGATGAAGAACAGCCAATAATAAAACATACAATAATAAAAAAAAATGATTTTTTCAAGTTAACCTCCAGTATATTTTTTTTAAACCGCTAATATTTCATTTTTTTAACCCATATAACGCAATAGAGCTTCTCACCGACGGCTTCGATCAGCCGCGGCTGATTCGGCACTTCGGCTATGCTCAGTGTGGCACTCCGCTCAGCACGGCGTACGATTTAATGCTTCGCCGAGGAGGCTGTTGCAGAACCCTAAAAATGAGGACACTGAGCCCGCCGCGGCGGGCTCAGTGTCCATTTATTCGTATCCTGCGACAGCCTCCACGGCGGAAGGGGGGGGTGATAGTCGCGCTGAATTGAAATAGTCAGCGTCCAATACTATAAACTATTTTTATTACCAAACTTATGCCCCCTCTACAATGAGAGACGATTGTCACGCAACTTGTAAGTAATTCTTTTTTCAGCATTACATTTTTGTTTATCACCTAACCTTTTTCTATCCACAAAACATACACCTCCCCTTGAGAGCAAGGTTATTTAGTTAAGGAATTTCGTGTGGTAGAAAAAGATTTTACAACCCCCGTCTTTCCCGAAAATCAATTGTAGTTCGGGAAAGCCACCCCCTTTTTTAAGGGGGAATTATTTGATATTTAATGGTTTACAAAATCCCCCTTAGCAAAGGGGGAAAGATTCGGCTATATAATTTTTCAGCCGAATCAGGGGGTTGTTATAATAATTCTCTTGTTATCCCCTTAACTAAATAGCATTGCCCCTTGAGAGAGGGCAGACTGTTCCTCTACTTATAATAATTTTTATATCATTAAAGCATTTCTGTTTCACACCTGCACTTTTTTAAACCACCAAACTTACTCCCCCTCTATCAAGAGGGGGACGGGGGGTGTGTCTCTTTTGTTTTAGAGATCCTTATTGTTTTTATGTGATAAAAATACTAAAACAAATATCGTTACTATTCAACGATAAGGTAAAGCCTATTACAGAATCCGCGTCCTTCGGCTGGGCTCAGGAACCGTGGCGGTGACATTTGTCTCAATATGATGAGTTACCCAAAAATATGTCAGTGCTACGCGCCTTTTTCAGTACATTAACAACTTTTCTACCAATATTTCACGGCTCTGCCGCTGGTTAGTAACCATTAGCCTATGTTTTCTTAATCAGGTTGACCACGTTTTCTATATGCATTGTATGCGGGAACATATCTACCGGCTGAATTGCCGTGATATTGTATGCTTTGCATAATATCTCAAGATCGCGGGCCTGGGTTTGCGGGTTACAGCTTACATATATTATTTGCGGAGCCTCTGCCGCAATTACTGCGTCTACCACATCCTGGTGTATACCGCTTCTTGGGGGATCCATAATAATTAAATCCGGTTTAATATTCGAATATGATTTTATGGTTTCCTTCAAATCACCGGCAATAAATTTGCAATTATCAATACCGTTTATTTTTGTGTTTTTTTGCGCATCAGAGATTGCCGATTCAACAATTTCGAAGCCCAAAATATTATCTGCGTATTCAGAAAGATAAATTGAAATTGTGCCGGCGCCGCAATAAAGATCCCACAACTGCCCAAGCTTTTTATCCGGTAGAAAACTTTTGATTACATTATATAGCTTTTCACTTCCTTTTGTATTAGTCTGGAAAAACGAATTAGCAGAGATCCTGAAAGTATATTTGCCAAGTTTTTCATGAATAATTCCTTCGCCAAAATATATTTTCTCAATTTCACCGGTCGCCACCTGTGATTTTTTGGAAGTAATATTGTTAACAATCGTTGTTACAAAATTAAATTTTTGCAATATTTCATTGCTGTATTTTGTAATCACCTCTTCGTTATGGTCGTGGGTAACTATGTTTATCATAAATTCGTTTGTATTCTTCGCCTCTCTGATAACCAGGTTTCTCAAATAACCAATATGAGTTTTCGGAGAGTAGGGCAATAGTCCGTTTCTTTTTGCAAATTCGCGCGTAAAATTTAAAATGCTGACGCTTTTCTCGGACTGCAAATAGCACTCCTCTATATCCAATACCTTATCAAACCTTTCCGGTATATGAAGACCCAAGCCAAAATCGGCATCAATAATTTCGGTATCCTTTTCGCTTTCAGTAAGCCAACGCTTATCTGAAAACGAGTATTCCATCTTATTCCGGAAATAAAAAATATCATCCGAACCGATAGGCATATTCACATCCGGCGAATCAATTTTTCCGATCCGTTCAAAGGAATCATAGATACCATCTTTTTTATACGAAAGCTGCGCATCGTATTTCATGTTTTGCCATTTGCAGCCGCCGCAGGTTCCAAAGTATTTACACCTCGGTTCAATGCGTTTATCGGAATTTTTTATAATCTTTACCGCTTTACCAAATGCATGGCTTTTTTTAGTTTTATAAATTTTAATCTCTGCGGTATCTCCCGGAATTGCATTATCAATAAAAATTACAAAATTTTCTATCCTTGCTATCGACTTTCCCTCATTCGCAAAATCCTCGACCTCTAAGGTATATATTTTATCTTTTTCTACCATTTGTTTCCTGTTACAGTTTGTAAATCCTTAGCCTTGTTCCCTAATTATTTCGAAGGAGGCTCTTTAATATTTATATTTGCTTAATCTGTTTACTATAAGAGTTTCCCCAAATCCTTTTCTACACTTTCCAATATTTTGTTTTCTCTTAATAAATCCAACGACGTTTGAATATCATCATAAAGTATCCTATCCTCTGTTAAGTGAGGGATATGATTTCTGATTAGTTCATATGCCGCGCAGGTTCCTTTTCCGCAGTGAAGGGGCGCATGAAAATCTATACCCTGAGCCGCGCAAATTAGTTCAATCGATACCACCGCCTGGGCATTCCGCAGAATCTGATAACATTTTGTTGAAGCGATGCTTCCCATTGAGTTATGATCTTCCTGATTAGCCGATGTAGGTATGGAATCCACTGAGGCGGGATGAGCCAACACCTTGTTTTCCGAAACCAGCGAGGCTGCTGTATATTGCGCTATCATTAGTCCGGAGTTTAACCCGCCCTTTGTTGTCAGAAACCGCGGTAAGCCGCTCAGGTTTCCATTAACAAGTCTTTCTATCCTGCGTTCGGAAATATTTGCAAATTCCGAAAGTGCGATACCCAGAAAATCCGATGCCAGAGCAATCGGCTGTCCATGGAAATTTCCGCCCTCAAAATGTTTTTCACCCTCCGCATAAATCAAGGGATTGTCCGTAACGGAATTAATTTCCGTTTCAATTATATTCTTAACATATTCTATTGTATCGCGTGATGCCCCATGAACCTGTGGAATACAACGGAGAGAATAAGCATCCTGCACTTTGTCGTGGTTTAGTCTGTGGGATTCTCTTATCTGGCTGCCCTCAATAAGCCGTCTGATATTTGCGGCGCAATTCAGCTGTCCTTTATGCGGACGCAAAAGATGTATTCTTTCATCAAAAGGAGTATCGGATCCTTTTAGGGCTTCTATACTCATAGCCGCCGAAATATCAATAGTCTTCATCAGATTAATGGCGTAACCCGTACAGAGTGATAGATATGCGCTCATCATCTGAGTGCCATTAATCAGGGCAAGCCCTTCTTTAGCTTTCAGTGTTAATGGTTCGAGTCCAATCTTTTCCAAAGCTGCATCTGCTTTTATAATCTCAAGCTGCTCCATCTCGATTTTATCAACGGAGTGAAGCTTATAATTAAATCCTTTGTTAAAAACAGCCTGTGAACCGGAGCGTGATATTTTTTCCGGAATGACAACAAAACCGATTCCCATCATCGAAAGGACAAGATGAGCAAGCTGAACAAGATCACCGCTTGCTCCTACGGAACCCTGCGAGGGTATCAGGGGAATAATATTGTTGTTCAACATCCTGATCATGAATTCGATCGTCTGAAGTCTTATTCCGGAAAATCCTTTTGAAAGAGTATTTATTCTGAGAAGAAACATTGCCTTTACCACTTCGACCGGCAAAAAATTTCCTGTACCGGCGGCATGGCTATAAATAAGATTCTTTTGCAGCTGTTCAATTTCATCAGGATTGATTTTTACATTCGCAAACTCGCCAAATCCGGTGGTAACTCCATAAATCACTGCGTCTTCTTTCACCCATTTATCAATAAGGGCTCTGGAATCATTGATTCTTTTTTTTGCGTCTTCAGAGATATCAACTTTGTAATCATCATATACCACATTAAATATGTCGTTGATAGTTAAAGAGCATCCGTCGATTAATAATTTTTTCATATCAGATCCAAAATTACAATTTATTCAAGCGTAATAATTATTTCAGGGATATTCAAGGGCAAATTTATTTATCCTTTACAGATGGGAGATAGACAGAAAATGTTGAGCCCAGACCTAATTGTGAGCTGACAGTAATAGCGCCGCTATGTTTATTTATAATAGAATAGCTTATTGATAATCCTAATCCCATCCCCTTTTCATTTCCTCTGGATTTGGTCGAGAAATAGGGATCAAAAACCTTTGCAATATTTTCCTGCGTAATTCCCATTCCATGATCTATGAAAGAAATTTTCACATAGTCACCTTTCTGTAAGGGAAGTGAGGATTTAGCAGAAACAGTTTCGTTTTCAATACGCACAATCAGCTCGCCGCCATGCGGCATAGCCTCTTTTGCGTTTTCCACAATACTTGTAACCACTTGTCTTATCTGCTCCTGATCAACCGCCACCTTATCAATGATATCTTTAATCTGAAAATTCATAAAAACATTTGATCCGCTAAGGGATAACATCGCATAATCCTGAATTAATTTTTCTACCGGAATTAATTCAACCTTGGGTTTTCCTCCCTTAGAAAATGTAAGCAGTTTATTCGAGAGTTCTTTTGCCTTAAAACAGGAATCCTCTGCGCGAGATAAAAATTTATACATTCTATCCTCAGCAGACATGTTCATTTTTACAAACGAGATATTTCCGAGAATTGCCGTGAGAACATTATTAAAATCATGAGCAATACCACCCGCCAATATACCTATCGATTCAAGATTATGAATCCTTTCAAGCTCCAGCTGCATCCGCCTTTGTTTGGTTCTATCCTCTCCGGTTATTAATATGCTTTTTACTCCGGATATTTCTATCAGCTCGGCATTAATATCAATATCATATACATCATCCTGATTGAGAGCAAACCTGTAGCTGTAATTTTTATAAAACCCATGAGAATCAATATCTATCTTTATTGTCTCGAATGTATTTTTATCGAGGAAGCCGGTATCCACGATACTCTTACCGGTTACTTCCTGCTTGGCAACACCAAGGAGAGTAATGGCTGTATGATTTATATCGGAGATAATTCCATCGGCATAAGAAACAATGAACAACAGATCGGGACTTTGATTAAATACTTTATTAAGCTTTTCTTCGGATAGTTTAATCTGCTCCTCGTATAATTTCTGTTCGGTTATATCTTGTAATAAACCGTCATAAGATATAAGTTTTCCATCGCTGCCTAATTCCGGTATTATTGTGTTTTTTACCCAGCGTAATACCCCATCTTTTCTGATTATACGGTGCACAATCGATTCTGCAATTAAATCCGAAAACAATTTATCTATAAACTGCTGTACTTTCTGCCTATCCTCCTGATATATCATTTTAAACCAGAGGAATCCATCATTATCCAATTCTTCCGGACTATATCCGGTAACAAGGATACTTGATTTTGTATGAACTGTTTTAACCGGCTTACCTTTCGAAATCAGTACCTGGTAATGGTAATCAGTAATTACGTCAATCAGCCGTTTATACCGGCTATCCAGAACAGAATCATTCTTTGAAGAATAATTCACTCCCTGAGATTTCTTCTCAAATATTTTTGCGATTGAATATGTGAGAAACCTGGAGATTGTTTCCAGAAATATTTTAAAATCTTCATCAATGGAATTGATCGGGGAAGAAGAATAACTGAATAAACCGACAATTCTTTCTTCATAAATCAATGGAATAAAAATCATGGCTCCGCGGGAGAGCGCTATTTGACGGGAGTCTATCTTAAGCGATTCCTGTGAATGGTTATCCTCTATCAGCAATGTTTTACGGCTGTCCAGCGCTATTTTGCTGTAATATCCTATTTCCTCATACTTGCAGCGGGTCAAAACCGGAGCGCAGACACAGGGCTGGCTATCAGGAAATACTATCCAATATTCATCGGCCGCCTCATCATATACCGCAAGTTTAATACCCCAATTTCCGGGACGCTCGAATTTTTTTAAACTATTATATAATACCTTGCCTATACCGGGAATGTCATCGGTTTGGAACAAATCATTGGATAGTTTAATCAAACTTTCCAATTTATCGAAATCATTATTTTGATCGAATAGAATACGATTCAATCTTTCCGAAGAAATGCCATGCTGAGATCTTTTAACCTCTAATTCGCTGATTATGTTAATCAACTCAGCTTTCGTCTTATTTTTCAGAGACTGCATAAAAAACAACAACCATTTCGCAAATACATTAATAGCCCGCAGGAAGCAACAATTTACTCAATTTAATCAGTTTTTTCTTAAAAAGCAATATTTTGTTGAAATTATTGCAGTATTTGAACATCCCAATTCCGCAAAGATAAACACTAATCACCGCTTCTACACTTTTTACTCATAACCACCAATAGAATAAATGCAATTAATGCATAAAAGATAAATATCACATTGGTAAATCCCAACATAGGAATCAGAAACGCTGAAGTAATCAATGCTCCGAAGGCGGAGCCTGCAAGATCAAGAGCATAAACTTTTCCTGGTTCTTTACGTTTGTTCATATATATTGTATTGAGAGAAGCGAACAGAAAGCCAATCAGCGCGCTGTAAATTATCATCACCATGAATGAAACAAAGGGAGAATTTGAAGCGGAGACCAACTGAATTGAATATGGAAACAATAGGGTTAGCGCGGCGATTATAATCAGATTAGAATTTTTAGACTTATTCATTAACCCGTAAATGCCTGATCCAATTGCCAACCCAAACATATTCAGCGCAAAAAGAAATCCAATCATTATATAAACCGATCCGAACAGAGTCTGAAAATCAAATAAAACGAGTAGGGTTACCATTATGCTCGTGTAACCCAAACAGAAAGCGGCGGATAGCAAAATTATTCCGGTAATAATTTCCTTTTTCTTTTCCGGATATCTCCACAACCGGAAAATTAAACCGCTGACCGGATAAAGGGAAATAGCTATCAGCAAGATTACGGCAAGGCTGAAGTCCAATTCTAAACCGCCAAGTAGAGATCCGGACAAAACAATATAAAAATAATAAGCGACCGGATTTTTATCGCTATTAATTAATTTTTCACTTCCATTGCCAACCGTCTCCACGAAAAACAGGGCTTTTTCGTTTCGCATTATCTGGTCAAAAAGAAAGGCTGAGAAATATTCAGTTTTTATGAGCGCCTCATCAAATCTTTGTTCTAATATCCTGCTATCCTTAGTAAGGGTTCCGCTATTCAACGAACCGATAAGAATAAGCCGCGCTCCGGGAATCACCAAATAATTTTTAAATGCATCCCTAAAAGTATGAAATACGGATGCATTATAATTTTTCATGTCCTCTCCCATAAAATCCTCGGAAGAGAGTATTGAAAAAACAAAAAAAGCATCCGGATTCATTATAGAACCAACCGATGAAAAAAACTCCCTCGTAAAAAAACGGTTAGCATTAAGCGTATTCGGATCGCCAACATTCATTATGATTACATCATATTTATTTGTCGCAGATTTTACGTAGCTTCTTGGATCGCTATGAATAATATTCACCTTTGCGCTTTTCAGCGCTTTATACTCTACGGAATCCAAAAAACCAATTGTGAAGTCGAGGAGAGCCGGATCCGGCTCCACACAATCAACCTGCGAAACATTATATTTCAATATCTCGGAAATTAATCCGCTTGATACACCTCCGATTATTAAGATGGAATCAGGGGATATCGATTGCGAAAAAACTGAATGAACGAACATTTCCGAAGCATATCTATCATTAATATTGTAAAGCGGTTTTCCGTTTGAGAAAAGGGTATGCTGCCCATTCAGTTCCAGAAGACTCAAAGTTTGATAATCCGTTTTCCGCTCAGCAACAAAATGCATTTCAGTGTTCAGCAATTTCCATTGCTCACGAGTTATGTAATTTTCAAACCGTCCGGCATTATTTACAAATGAAAAGAGCGCAGCTAAAAAAAT
>Ga0351859_1082_pt1 | contig 17609 bp, 17 predicted proteins | sample BONcelFGM3001D11_FD_206789 | JGI IMG/M metagenome (GOLD analysis project Ga0351859, IMG submission 206789) | Enriched cells from coal bed in the Powder River Basin, Montana, United States - BONCAT cells FGM rep2 HSBNCT.FGM.300.1.D11 ... | reverse complement strand
TAAAATGAAAACATCCCTGATAATATTTCTGCTAACAGTATTTGCTGTAACGATTGGATATTCTCAAAATAAAAATGCTGTTATATCAGAATTAAAAAACGACGAAGTAAAAATAAAACTCCACAGGTTTATTGAGTTTAATGATTCAGATGCAAAAAGTGGTAAGAAATTTTTGGTTGCCGATATTACATTAGAAAATATATCCGGCAAGAGCGTTGCAATGGGAACCGATTACACAATGAGCATTACAATTAAAGATTCAAAAGGAAACGAATATCGTTCCGGCTTAAAGGGCGAAGGAATTGTTTCAACCTATCTAACAAAATCCGGCAGTGAAGAACAGGATTCAAAAGCACACAATCTTTGTTTCAGCGATACCTTTCCTGCAAAAACAAAAGCTAGATCTTTTCTTTGCGGATTTGAAGTTCCCAAAGATGCAAAAATTGTTTCATTCGGTCTAAAGAAGAAAAATTTGTGGAGTACTGTTAAGTAAACTTATTATAAGGGGATCGTTATGAAAAACATTTTTTTACTCGCTTTGATTCTATCGACATCAATTCTTCCACAATGGACTCAACATTTACCTAATCCATACGGAAAATCCTTGTTCGATATTGAATTATCAGGTACTGAAAATATATTTATCGCTGGTTTTGGGGCATTTATAAAAAGTACTGATATTGGCAATAACTGGGTAACCAAAAGAAATGTTACCGAATATAGCGATCTCTGGCACTCGGTATATTTTGTAAATAATTCAGTGGGCTGGATGTCTGGCAATGGAAAAATAATAAAAACCACTAATGGTGGTGAAGGTTGGGTTGATCAGAATCCTAACTCCCCAGATCAGATATATAATATCCGCTTTTTTGATACACAGAAAGGTGTTGCTATAACTGGACAAGAAAAGAGAATATTAATTACTGACAACGGGGGCGATAATTGGGCTGTAAAAAGTGTTCCATCTACGGATTTTCTTTTATGTGGATTTTTTATTAATGAAACGACTGGTTGGGTGTCATGCCCAAATCAAATATTAAAAACAACTACTGCTGGTGATAGTTGGGTAGTTAACAATATCTCTTCTTTCTTTTTAGATGCTTTTTTTGTTGATGAAAATATCGGATGGTTTGCTGGAAGCGGAGGGCAAATCTCTAAAACCACCGATGGTGGACAAATCTGGAACAATCAAACATCTAACACAACAACACAGTTGAACTCTATATTTATGATTGATCAAAATTATGGTTGGGCTGCTGGATTCAATGGAGTAGTTGTTAAAACAACAGATGGTGGTGTTAATTGGAATAATATAACTACGCCTACAACTGAAATGCTTACGGGAATAAAATTTTTGGATCAAAATAACGGCTGGGCAATTGGTAATAATGGGACAATACTAAAGAGTACGGATGGTGGTACAAACTGGGAGTTATGGTCAACAAATCTAGAATCAAATTTAACAAACGGTTTTTTCCTAAATTCTCAGACAGGTTGGTTAACCGGGAGTAATGGGTTAATTTTTAAAACGTTAGATTCTGGTGATAATTGGGTAGGTACCGCTGTGCCTGTATTAACCACTTTTTATGATATTGAATTTGCCGATATCAATATGGGATGGGCGGTTGGAAACAATGGGAATATTATTCAATCTACTGATGGTGGATTGAATTGGAATACTCAGGTTTCTGGTGTAACAACCAGGCTTAATTCAATTAGTTTGACAGGAACAGACACAATTTTTGCTGTTGGTTTGAATGGAACAATATTAAAAACTACTGATAGTGGAAATAATTGGACGAATATTTTGCAATCTACTTCAAATCAGTTTAATAAAATTATTAAAGGAGAGAATAACGATTTATGGATTTGCGGTTATGATAATTCAAGCTTCACTCCTCTCTTGCTTAAATCTGTTGATTATGGAATCAGCTGGATAAACAAATTCTCTATCGATTCAACTGCACTTTATTCTATAACAAAAACAAACAATATTATGCTCATTAGTGGTGGTAAATCTTCCCCTGGTGGAGTAGAAATGTTTATATATAAAAGTACCGATGATGGAGAACAATGGTCAAAAATCCTTACGTTACCTGGCAGTGTTAATGGTGCTAGGTTTGTGGATTTATCTATAAATAACAATGGGGATTATATAGCCATATCACTTAATAAAATATTCTTTTCTTCTGATCAAGGGAATAAATGGCATTCTGAAAACTTCCCATTAGAAACTCTAACCTCTCTTTTTTTTTCGAATACAAATACCTGGTGGGTAACGGGCCAAAATAGTTTGGTCTTAAAAAATACAAATTCTGGGATCACAAATATTCAAGAGTTCCACTCTTCATCGCCCGACAATTTTTATTTATCCCAAAACTACCCAAATCCATTCAACCCAAGCACAAAGATTACTTATAGTGTCGCAAGTCTGAGTAATGTAGTTCTAAAAGTTTATGATATTCTGGGAAGAGAAGTTGTAACTCTTGTTAATGAAGAAAAACCGGCTGGAAGATATGAGGTTAATTTTAATGCTTCATCGCTCGCTAGTGGAGTTTATTTCTACCAAATAAAAGCTGGTAGTTTTATTCAAACCAAAAAGCTTATGTTGCTTAAATAATTTTTAATCATTAAGACTAAATACTCAATGTTTTCATATATAATTTCCTTGGCTGTCACGGTCGCACCGTGACATTGTAACCTAATACTTAAGAATACAAATCAATTCCACCCAACTCAGTATTTACTTCTAGAACGGAATGATCATTAAAAGCATAATTTCTTGCACTTGAATATTTATAGTCCTCCGATTTTAATACCAATCCGGATTTAACTGGATTTTTATGAATGTAATTGAGTTTAGTCCAAAACATTTTTTGATCTCTTATAACCACATCATCAAATCGTTTCATCCATAGTTTTCTTTCCTGATCTTTAATGCCACTTGCTGCATCTTTAAATAACTCTAATAATTTTACTTCACCCTTATTTTCTAGTTCATCAAATATCTGCCAGGCAGTAAACTTTTTAATGTCTCTCATAATTCCGGAAATATTTCCAAACTTATTATCAACTTCTATTATCCAGTGAAAATGGCTGGGCATTATTACATAACCAAGAATAGAAAACTTAAATTTTTCTCGGTAGTGCTTAATATTAGAAATAAGAATATCACAAAACAAAGGGTTGTTAAAAACAGGAATGAATTTTACAACAGTCGTTGTAACAAAGAAAAAAGTTTCATCTGTTAGGTTATTTCGTCCTCTTCTTCCCATAGTCAAAAATAATAAAGTAAAAATTCATTGTCACGGTGCGACCGTGACAGCCAATGGAATGCTCAATGTTTTAATATATAATTGAACATTGAGCATTTATAATTAAAAATTTCCCGATTGGGGAATTTTCATTTCTTAGAAAACACAATCCTTTTTCCATTATTTGATAAAATTCCTTTCGCATTTATCAATCAATAATTTGGTTTAATCAACTTAAACACAACATTTCATTTCATTTCTGTGGCATACTTTTAGAAAAAATGTAGTGCTTGAATATAATATTTGTTCACTGTTGCTAATTGTAAAACTATGTAGAATTGGTCGTTTATGAGTTCAAAAACATTTCACGGTGGAGTTCATCCAAAAGAATATAAAGAACTAACCGAACATCTTGCTTTCGAATTATTTCCGCTGCCAGAGCAAATTATTCTTCCACTATCACAACATTTGGGTAAAGAGGCAAAGGCTCTTGTAAAAAAAGGTGAGGATGTAAAAGCTGGACAGATGATTGCGCAGGCAGAAGGATTTGTTTCTGCTCCGGTTCATTCTTCAATTGCGGGAAAAATTATGAGTCTTGGTAAAGAACAAACCTCAAGCGGTTTCCCTAAAGATTCAATAATTATTAAACGAAACGGAACTATTGAATCAGAAAATATTTTGCTTGATCCGTTAAATCCGGAAACAATAACTGCGGATGAAATTAGAGAAAGAGTTGCTCTTGCGGGAATTGTTGGACAGGGCGGCGCAGCTTTTCCAACATCTGTAAAACTTAATCCACCCAAAGATAAAGTTATTGATGTAGTAATTCTTAATGGATGTGAATGCGAACCATATCTTACCCGCGATTTCAGATTTATGATTGAGCGTCCCGATGATTTAATATCAGGGCTTAAATTAATAATGAAAGCTCTTGGTGTAAAACGTGGAGTAATAGGAATTGAAAACAACAAACCCGAAGCAATTGAATTGCTCACAAATAAAATTAAGTATGAACACGGATTAGAAGTTGTATCGTTAAAAACAAAATATCCGCAAGGCGCCGAGAAGATGTTGATAAAAGCGGTTACCGGAAAAGAAGTTCCTCCGGGTAAATTACCGATGGATGTTGGTGCAGTAATTCAAAATATCGGAACTGCAATTGCAATCCACGATGCAATTGTAAAAGGTGAAGTTTTAATAACAGCAGCATTAACGGTTTCGGGTAAAGGGATAAAGAGTCCTAAAAACTTAATCGTACCCGTTGGAACATCAATACAAAATGTAATTGATTACTGTGGTGGAGTAACGGATGATGCAGTCAAAATAATTGTCGGCGGACCAATGATGGGATTTGCTCAATTTGATTTGCACGCTCCTGTTATGAAAGCAACCTCTGGAATTTTAGTTTTAACAAAAGATGAAGTTGCAGAAAATCCTGAAACCCCTTGTTTAAGATGCGGACAGTGTGTTGGTGCATGTCCTTTAAACTTAATGCCGACAAAGCTCGCAAGATATTCACAGCTTAACCGGTTTGATGATGCAGAAGGAGCGGGAATAACAGTTTGCATGGAATGCGGAACTTGTTCATACACTTGTCCTGCAAACATTCCACTTGTTCAGTGGATAAGATTAGGCAAACAAAAAGTTTTACAAATGCAGAGAGAAAAAACTGCAAAATAAATTGATCAATTGTTGGATTGCTTCATTGTTATAACAATGTAACAATAGCGCAATGAAGCAATATTACTATAAATACAAAAATTATTATGACTGATATTCAAACTTTAATCGAACCAAAACAAAAAGTTTATTTTGACTTAACAACGTCGCCGCACTTGCACTCAAAGTGGTCAACATCAAAAGTGATGTGGTTTGTTGTTGCAGCTCTTATTCCATCCATCGTTGCTGCTTTAACTTTTTTTGGATGGATGCAAATTTTTATAATAATTACTGCTGTCGTGTTTGCTGTTGGAACAGAAGCAGCTATTCAATCAATAAGAAAAAAGAAAGTAACCTGGTTTGATGGAAGCGCCGCTTTAACAGGATTACTTTTAGCATTAACACTTCCTCCAAATTTTTCTTTATCTGCAACAGCAATTGGTTCTGTTGTGGCAATTGGATTAGGCAAACAAATTTTTGGCGGATTAGGCTACAACATTTTTAATCCTGCTTTAGTTGGAAGAGCATTTTTGCAGGCAGCTTTTCCAGTGCAGATAACAACATGGTTAAAACCAAACTTTGCTGTTGATTCTGTAACAAGTGCAACTCCTCTTGCTGCATTTAAGTTTGATAAAATATTTACAGACACAGTTCCAATGGCAATAGGTAATGTTGGCGGATCACTTGGGGAGACATCTGCAATCGCTGTATTGATTGGCGGAATTCTGTTAATCTCTGTTGGAATCGTTAACTGGCGCATTCCTCTCTCAATGATAATAGGAATGTTTTTGTTTGGTGGAATGTTCTGGTTGATAACTCCACAAAATCCAACGCCCATCTTTCACATCTTTGCGGGAAGTTTTTTATTTGGGGCAATGTTTATGGCAACAGATTGGGTTACATCGCCAATTACAAATAAAGGTATGTGGATTTTTGGTTTGGGAATTTCACTCGTACTTGTTGTTATCAGAATTTACGGCGGCTTGCCTGAAGGAGTTATGTACTCAATATTATTTATGAATGGTTTTGTTCCTCTTATTAACAGATATACTAAACCAACAATATTTGGTGTTGTTAAGGAGGAAAAGAAATAATGAAACAAGTAGCACACATCATTGCAACGTTAACTTTAATAGGTGTTATTGCTGGCGGATCATTGTCGCTTGTTAATAACTGGGCAGCCCCCAAAATCGCACTCAATCAAAAAGTCGAAACAGAGCGCGCGATTTATCTTGTTCATCTTGATGGAAAAAGATATGAAGAAATAAAGAATGCCGGATTTGAGGTCTATAAAGTTTTTAATGAAACAGATTCATCCGTTGGATATTCTCTTGTGTATTCAGGAAATGGCTTTCAGGGAAAAATAAAATTAATGATTGGGTTAGCTGAAGATTTAAACAAGACTACTTCAATAGAAGTTCTTGAACAATCAGAAACTCCGGGACTTGGAACTAAAATTCTTGAACCGCCATATAAAGATCAATTTAATGGTTTAGTTACTACTCCCGCAATAAAACTTGTTAAGGGCGTTGAACCATCAACTCCAAATGAAGTTCAATCAATAACCGGCGCTACAATTTCATCACGTGCAGTTGTTACAATAGTTAATGAAGGAATTGCAAAGTTGAGAGCGACTGAAAATAAAGGAGCAACAAAATGAAAAAACAAGTAACGCTCCTTAAAGAATTCACAAAAGGCTTATGGGAAACAAATCCAGTATTTAAACAAATACTTGGTATGTGCCCAACACTTGCTGTAACTGTTTCAGCAATCAACGGAATTGCGATGGCGCTTGCAACTACTTTCGTGCTTGTATTTTCCAGTTTACTTATTTCAATCGTTAGAAAATGGATCCCTAATCAAGTAAGGATTGCATCATACATTGTAATCATCGCAACATTTGTAACAATAGTTGATTTGGTGATGAAGGCGCAGTTTGTGGAATTGAGCAAAGCTCTTGGGCCTTTCATTCCGCTTATCGTAGTTAACTGCATAATACTTGGAAGAGCAGAAGCATTTGCATCCAAAAATAATCCGTTAAGATCTGTTTTAGATGCATTGGGTAATGGAGCCGGATTTTTAATTTCACTTTTTGTTCTTGGAAGCATAAGAGAAATTATTGGATCGAGAACATTTCTTGGCTATCAGGTTTTGGCAAATGGATTTGAACCCTGGTTGATTATGATTTTACCTGCAGGTGCATTTTTAACATTAGGTTTGTTGATGGGTTTGGCAAATATGCATATAGAAAGAAAAAAGAATTTAGAAAGAGAAGCTTTGATTGCACAGTATAGAAGAGTCGGTAGAGAAGAAATTACTGATGAAGTATTAAAAGAAGCTGGAGTATAAAAATGGAATTACTATTAATATTTATTTCAGCAGCCTTAGTTAACAATTTTGTTCTTTCATACTTCCTTGGAATTTGTCCTTTCATCGGAGTATCAAACAAAACGTCTTCAGCTATTTCAATGGGGATGGCAACAACTTTTGTAATGGTTCTTACCGCTATAGTAAGCTGGCTGCTTTTTAATCTAATTCTCGTTCCCTACAAATTAGAATTTTTACAAATACCTTCTTTCATATTAGTTATCGCGGCCCTTGTTCAATTTGTAGAGATGGTAATTAAAAAAGTTTCCCAGCCATTGTACAGAGCACTCGGAATTTTTCTTCCTCTTATTACAACAAACTGTGCAATACTTGGTCTTGCTTTGCTTGCTGCAATGAGAGAATATGATTTTCTGGAAAGTGTAATTTTCGGTGTTGGTGCCGGGGCAGGTTTTACGCTTGCACTAGTAATTATGGCAGGCATCAGAGAAGAATTAGATCTTGCTGATGTTCCAAAACCATTTCAAGGGGCACCAATAACTTTAATTGTTGCCGGCATTCTTGCTCTTGCATTTATGGGCTTTGCAGGAATGATTTAATATTGGGAAGTAGTGGGTTGTTAGTAGTAGGTAGTAATTGTTTTTGTCACACTAAACGAAGTCGAAGTGTGAAAAGTAATTGTACATTATACATTGTAAATTCTACATTGAGGAAAAAATGATATCAAGAAGAAATTTCTTAAAGTTCGCTGGATTAACTTCAGTTGTACTGAGCGCAGGTTATACAACAGGAAAGCTAACCGGAAATTCTAAATCTATTAATTACGGGGTGCACGGATTTATTCCTGCTGATGAACGAGTAATAGCGAATCTTGTTTCAGCTTTTAAGAACAAGATTAAAAGTAATACCGAAGCGATTGTTATTTCGGATTCAAAATTTGGCGAAATCATTAATCGTTTTGATCTAAAATCAAGAAATGAAAAATTTTCAAACAACGGATCGATCACTTACAGATTAAAAAGATTGGACAAACAAGTTGATTCAGATATTATCGTAAGTGATGCAAATAATGCTGTTTATTCCCTTACTGATCTGAACTCAACTTTTGAATACATTAGAGCAGATTTGAAAAACAGAAAAGCAGATTATTTTTTTACAGCAGAATATTCTGAAACTGATTTTCTATCAACAATTTTTAAATCAAACAAAAAAGAAGTTGTAATCGAAAACGGAAAAGGATTAGTTGATAGAATTTCTTTAGAGAATACCTACAAAAACATCTTAATTGATGGACCACAGGGCAAAACTGGATTAATGATTGAAAATGGAATTGCGCAAGTTCATACTTCAACTTGCAGACATGCCATTTGTAAACATACAATAGCAAGCGGAGTTGGAAATATAATTGCCTGTGCACCAAATAAAGTTTTAGTGAAAGTAGAATTGGCATAATTTGAAAAAATTTGTGGCATATGGGATTTTAAGCGTTGTTCTTTTTCTTATTGGATTTTTCATTGCAAGAAACAGTAGCGATGAAATAAAAACAATTAAGCGTACCCAAATTCTTCTAGGAACAGTTATAGAGGTTCAAATTCGGGATGTTGATGAACAAAATGCTGAAGATGTAATCACAAAAGCATTTGCAGAAGTAAAACGGATTGATGATTTGTTTACAACTTATAGTGAAGAAAGTCCTGTTTGGAAATTGAATAATTCATCTGATTCTATTATTTCAGTTGATCCTGAAATTTATAGTTTGATTGTTTTTTGCGATTCTATAACAAAATTATCAAATGGAAGTTTTGATTTAAGTCTTGACAATCTTACAAAAGCATGGGGATTCTATACTGATGATCCAAAGCTTCCAACAAAGGCAGAAATTGATTCTGCTTTGTTAAATAGTGGCTGGCAGAATATCGTTTTGCTAGGCGATAATAAGATTATCAAAAAAGAAAAAGTGAGATTAAACTTTGGTGCAATTGCAAAAGGGTATGCTGTTGATAAGGCTATTGATGTTCTTAAAAACTCTGGAATTAAACAAGCCATTGTAAATGCAGGTGGTGAGATAAGTGTAATTGGTAATGATTGGGTTGTTGGAATTCAGCATCCACGGGAAATTAATTCCCTAATAAAAAAAATTAAGCTGGATGGATTCACTGTTGCAACTTCCGGAGATTATGAACAATACTTTGAAGTTGATGGAAATCGTTATCATCACATTCTTGATCCTAAAACAGGTTATCCATCAACTGGATTACAGAGTGTTACGATAATAAATAAATCTAACACGTTTGCAGATGCACTTGCAACTGCAGTTTTTGTTATGGGAAAAGAAAATGGAATTAAATTGATTGAAAGTCTTGATAATACCGAAGCAATGATAATTGATGAAGAAGGCAAGATTTTTTATTCGTCGGGATTTGAGAAGTTTTTAATTAATTGAAATAAGCATGTCATTGCGAATCCCGATTCATCTCTGCGGGATTTGCAATGACAATCAAATAATAGGAATAAAACAATGGATATAACATTAATAATAGCAATAGCCACAATGGGTGGACTTGGATTTATCTTTGCCGGCGCACTTGCAATAGCAGATAAGAAATTACGAGTTGAAGAAAATCCTAAAATTGCTGAAGTAAATGAAGTGCTTCCGAACGCAAATTGCGGAGCCTGTGGTAATGCCGGCTGTTATGATTTTGCAGTTAAGGTTGTTGATGGACAAGCAAAATTAACTGGTTGTCCGGTTGGCGGACAGGATGTGGTTGATGAAATTGCAAAAATTCTAGGAATCGAAAGTTCTGCAAGTGTTAAACTTGTTGCCCATGTTTTATGTAATGGTGGAAACATTGAAGCCACAAGAAAAGCTAGTGCTGAATATAACGGACCAATGTCTTGCTCTGTTCAAACAATTGTTGCTGGTGGTGATAAAATGTGTTTATATGGATGTCTTGGTGGTGGTGAATGTGTTGATGCATGTCAGTTTGGTGCAATATTTATGAATGAAAATGGTTTGCCTACAGTTGTTGAAGAACTTTGTACTGGATGCGGGCAATGCGTAGAAGCTTGTCCGAGAGGAATAATTGAGATACATCCTGATGACAGAGAGTTATTTGTGTTTTGTAAAAATCATGATGATCCAAAACGATCTAAAGAAGTTTGTAAGGTTGCATGTATTGGGTGCGGAATCTGTGCACGAAAATCCGATGGTTCAATAGTGATGAAAGATTTTTTACCGGAAATAGATTACTCGAAGTTAGATCTTTCAAAAATACCGCTGGATAAGTGTTCTACTAATGCAATCAGATTTGTTCATCCGGAAAGGGCTGCAGAGTTGTTGAAAGAAGAAAATATAGAAGTAAAAGTAAATTAAATTGTCATTCCCTCAAAGGCGGGAATCTACTTTAATTAATTTAGATTCCGGCTCGATGCCAGAATGATAAAAGAGAAATCATGTACACAGAAAAGTTAACAGAAGAAGGTATAGTTAAAGAATCAAAAGATGGAATTGCAACAATTGTAGTTTCTAATTCTGATAACTGTGAAGAGTGCACTGCTAAACTTTACTGCAAGCCGGGTAATTCAAGTGAGAGAAGCTTAACCGTAAAAGATACATTTGGTGTAATTGCCGGAGATAGAGTTAGGGTTTCAATAAAAGGTAGCCAGATACTTCATGTTTCTTTTTTAATTTACGGAATACCACTCATTCTGATTCTGGCGGGATTATTCTTTGGCATGCAATATTTTCAAATCCACAAGGAACTATTCTCAACACTCTTAGCCCTTGGATTTGTATCAATTTACATTTTAATAATTCTTTTTATCGATAAAAAACGAAAATCCCATCTTCAATCTTATCCCGAAATTGTATTTGTAAGTGATCGCAAACTTTAAATATTGTCTTTAAAAATATTTCTTGCTATTGAAACAATTATTTTAATATATTCAATCAAGCATAAATCCTTTCCTTTGTACAGCATAAGTTTTAAAAATTATCTCAGGGGTTTTTATTAACTAATCATAGGAGCAACTATGAAAAAGAGTGCGTTCTTGTTTTTGATCTGTTTGATTTTTGCATTACCAATTTCCGCTATTGCAAATTTATCGAAAGACGAACCAATTTTTGTAAAAGAGTTTATTGGTCAAATGGATTTTGTTAAGGGACGGCTAATTCAGCTTGCAGAAGCAATGCCTGAAGACAAGTACAATTGGTCACCCGGGGAAGGCGTAAGAACTGTTGGAGAAGTTTTTGTACATGATGCTGAAGCTAATTACTACCTCATTAGCCAGATGAAGGGGACAAAACCGGATATGAATCAGGAGAAAAGCCCAACGGATAAAAAGTCAGCTTTGTCAATGCTGGAAAAATCTATTGAAGCTGTAAAGGAGGCGGCAAGCAAATTAACAGAAGCCGATTTGAATAAAGAAGTAGAAGCCTTTGGAATGAAGTTTTCTTTAAGAAATTTTATGATAACAATTCTAAATCATAACCACGAGCATCTTGGTCAATCAATAGCTTATGCACGAATGAATGGTATTGTTCCGCCCTGGAGTATGAAAGGCGAATAGTAAGTTTGAAAAGGGCACTTGCATAAGTGCTCTTTTTATTTAACATTTTTTCTGAAAGAAAATAATCTCTATTTCGGAAATTATCTTCGTTAGGCACATCAAGTAAAAACCCTCTATTAAAAGTGCTCACCTTAATTTTAATCTACTTTACTGTTAAAAAAATATTTTATTAAATTGGATTTATAAATTTTACCATAAAGTATAAGCATGTCAGAAAAAATCTTTCGACCTCCTGATAATAAAGCGAACTGGCGAATTCGTTTATATGAAATAATTTTTGAAGCCGATACTCCTAAAGGAAAGCTATTCGATATAATTCTGCTGTGGTGTATTCTGCTTAGTATTATAGTTGTCTTTTTAGAAAGTATCAAGGGACTTGGTACAAAGTATTCATTTTACTTCCATCTGATAGAATGGATATTTACAATATTATTTTCTATCGAATATATATTTAGGTTGCTTGCAGTTAAAAAGCCTTTGCGTTATGCTCTTAGTTTCTATGGTGTTATTGATCTTCTTGCAATTATTCCAACTTATTTAAGTTTGATAATCACGGGCAGTCAATATCTTATTGTCATAAGGGTCTTAAGACTCCTAAGAGTTTTTAGAATATTTAAAATCCGTCCTTTGTTAGCTCAGGCAGAAATTCTAACACGGGCATTGAAAGCAAGCCGGGGTAAAATAGCAGTATTCCTTTTTTCTCTTTTAACAGTAATCGTTGTCATTGGTACAATAATGTATGTTATTGAAGGACCTGAAAATGGTTTTACAAGTATTCCCACAAGTATGTATTGGGCAGTTGTAACTTTAACTACAGTTGGTTATGGCGATATCGCACCACAAACACCCATCGGCCAGATTCTTGCATCATTTGTTATGATTCTTGGTTATGCCATAATTGCTGTACCAACAGGTATCGTTACCGTTGAAATTGCTGAGGCAAGTAGAAAGTCACTCACAACACAAGTATGTCCGGAGTGTTTAAAAGAAGGTCATGATAAAGATGCGGTTCATTGTAAATATTGTGGAGTAAAACTATAAATCAAATCGGTTTATTAAGTATCTATCAACAAAAATTAAGGGACACCGAACTCTTCGGTGTCCCGTTTTTAATTAATTAAGTTTGTTAATTTCGGCTTCAAGCTCATCAACTAAACGGCTGAATTGTGAGATTACCGCTTTTATGGTTTCCGGCTGAGTAAGATCAACACCTGCGTTTTTAAGTTGTTCCATCGGATAATCACTGCCACCTGATTTTAACAATGCTAAATATTTTTCCTTAGCTTCTTTTCTCTGATCATCTGTTCCTGTATTAATATTTTTATAAATCTGGGCAGAGGAAGCAAAACAGGTTGCATATTGGTAAACATAAAAAGGGGTTCTGTACATATGTGGAATTCGTGTCCAAACACGATTAACGAATTCATCTTTTTCAATTGAGTTACCATAGTATGCATCATAGAGATCAGACATAATTTTTGTTAACGTTGCTGCTGTAACTGATTCTCCTTTTTCTACAAGTGTGTGAACCTGAAATTCATAATCAGCAAGAAGAGTTTGGAAATAAAATGTACCGGTTATTCCCTGTATCGCTTGCTGCAATAAATTTATTCTTTCTTTAGGATCAGTAGTTTTTGATAGCATATAATCGAGTAATAATCTTTCATTAAAGGTTGAGGCTACTTCTGCAACAAAGATTGTGTAGGAAGATGTTGAAAATGGCTGGTTTTCCTGTGAATACAAAGTATGCATTGTGTGTCCAAGTTCGTGTCCAAGAGTAAAAACATTATCAAGGGTTTCGTTATAATTCATTAACATATAAGGATGTACTCCGTAAACTCCGGCTGAGTATGCGCCAGCACGTTTACCTTTATTTTCAAAAACATCTATCCATCCACCTTTAAGCGCGCCGGTTATTTTTTCTTTATAGTCGGAGCCCAATGGATCGATAGAAGCCAGCACCAGCTCTTTCGCGTCATCATAAGGGTATGTTTTTAAGACATCTGTAAGTGGAATAGATCCGTCGAAATTATAATACTTATCCAGCTTAAGTAATTTCTTACGCAAGCTATTATATTTTTGTAGAGGCTCCGTATTGGCCTTGACTGTATTTACAAGATTTTCATAAACAGCTATTGGAATATTGTTTCCATCCAATACTGCCTCTAGCGATGAGTTATAACCTCTTGCTCGCGCAGTTGCCCAATCGCTTTGGCATACTGCAGAGTAAATAGATGCAAAGGTATTTTCATTTGTTTTAAAAACACCGTAGTGCGCTTCGTAAGTTTTTTTTCTGTCTTCTTGATTACGGTTGGTTGCAAGCACAAGACCGTAGTTTCCGTAAGTTGCTTCTACAGAGTCCCCAGTTGATAAAACTACTGTTGGAAAATTAATATCAGCCGTGGTAAGGTTTGAATAAATTTCGCTCGGGGAATTATTAACTCGTGAAAAATATGATAGCAGTTCTTCCTTATCGGCTGTTAAAACATGTTTCTGCTGTCTGTAAAGATCTTCAATTCCAAAACGGTAGGGGTTGAATTCGGGATTTTCATCAAGCCATTTTTTCATTGTGCTCCAGGGAATTTCCAGCATTTCAGGATTTATCCAGGAAGTTGCCACTCCAAATTCAGCAAACATTGCTTGTACTTTTTGAAGATTGGCTCCAAATTGCTGGTCACGAGTATCAAGATCTCGTGAAAGCTGTGGGTATCTGTAAACTTTATAAGATAAAATTCCGAGCTCATCATTAAGATGCTGAACTTTTAATAAATTTTCAGAACTTTCTTTAAGTTTTCCTTTGTAGGAAACTATTTCATCCATCTTAGTTTTTAATACTGTCAAATCGCTTTCCCACTCTGTCCAATTGGAATATATATCGTTCAAATCCCATTTAAATTCTGCTGGAATTTCATCTCGACTCTCATATACTTTCTGTGCGGAAATACTTCCTACAAGAATAAGTGAGACAGCAAGTAACAAGCTATACTTAAGCATAACAATTCTCCGTTTTTATTTCTGATTATTTAATAACTTATTTAAATTCTACTTGATTGATATCAAAACTGACAGAGTATTCACAAGCATTTTTGATTAAAGGCAAAATAATCAGACTAGTGGATCAGAATTCATCTTATAAAATTTCTACCATGTTAATGTTTTTATTCCGCTTACCTTTAGAATACTAATCAGTAGAATAGCAGCTCCAATCCACTGAACAGGTGAAAGAATATTTCCATGAACTACGTACTCCAGCACTACTGCGGTTAAGGGAAAGGCAAGTTCACAAATAGAGGCAACTGAAGCAGAGATTTTTTTTAATCCATAATAGTAAAGAAAAATTGCAGCACCTCCGGTTGTAAATGCAATAATCAAAAAGATAATAATCTGTTTAGTTGTGATTTCAGTTAAACTTAAAATATCTCCGGTTGATGCAGCGATAATCAACATAATAATCGTTGCAAATAAAAATCTTAGATATGTTCCCATTTCATAATCAACATTTCTTAGTGCTCGCTTACTTAGCACTGTCGAGGAACTAAAACTGAATGCCGCAAGCAGTGCAAACAAAGCTGCAATTGTTGTTTTATCTCCCGTAGAAAAATTTGGAAGTGTTGTACCGAATGTCATAAAGTATGCACCAACAATCGCCAATCCTGCCCAAAGAAAAAATTCTTTTGGTAATTTTTCTTTTAAGAAAATAGTTGCAAGCGAAATAGCAAAAACAGGTTGAAGTTTTTGAAGAAGAATTACTACGGAAAGATTAACAAAATTTACATAGAACAAAGCTTTTGTAATTGCCATTGTTCCTATGGCTCCGCCTAGCAGGGCAACACCAAAGAATGCCAGCCAATCTTTTTTCTTTAATTGCTTTAATGACGAAAATCTTTTAATAAAAAATGGAGTGAGTAATATTGCAACGATGGCACTTTCAACAAAAACAACAAGAGGTACCGGTAAACTATAAAGCGATGGACGCAAAACAATTCCATCAACAGCCCAAAGAGATGCTGCAATTACCACTAACAATGGAGCAAATAATTTTGAACTGCCTTCTGTTATCTTTTCTTCAATCAAGCTTTATCTTAAATTTATTTTGGGACGTAAACACATCCAATCTAAGTTTAGTAATTAAAATATATATTGCAATTAATATCGTAACAGCATTAGCCAAAATAATTGGATACGAAAGCAGTAAAATCCCGTACCATAACCAAAGAACAAATCCCAATATAAGCAAAGAAAACATTCCTAATGATATGTCCTTGGTGTGTTTTGATTTATAAACTTTTACAGCTTGCGGAATGAATGCGATTGTGGTGCAAAATGCCGCTAAATAACCTAAGTAAGATTCCATATTTCTCTGTTTAATTTGAGCGGTAAACTTATAAATAAATGCAGAATTATTTGTTAATTAATTGCCAACAAAAACCTTTGGAGTTAATAGAATGACATAATATTTGTGGTAAAAATTACCCGATTTTATTAAAACCTTACTTTTTTCTCATGACGCTCCTTAGAAAATCTTTCAGAATCACAATAGTAAAATGGAATAATAATTGCACAAATCTGCTCAAAATAGAATTATCGCATTTGGTGTGATCAAAAGAATCCTTAAATGATTTGGAGTATTTCATCAAATGTTTTTTAACAAACCAATTTGAGGTAATTAAGTGCAAGATCAGCTAACAAAAGAAACCGTTTCCGGTAAATTTACCGAGGATTTTGATTTAGAGATTGAAAAAACAATCAATAAAAATATCATCCCAACTGAGTTACCGAATTGGAATAAAGCAGAAATATCTTTGCAAAACAAACTTCAGTTTGTTTTAAGAAGAGTTAATCTTTCAAAATCTTTTATAGACGATGATATTTCCAAATGGGTAAATGCCTCAAACGAACCCTACGAACTTTCTTCATTACGAACATACTTGCTGTTAAGTTGTGTTAATATGATCGGAGAGATTAGCCGCACTGATACTCCGATGACCTTTTTGTCATGGCTCGATACATCAAATTCAGTAACTACAAGAAGTATTCGTGAAGAATCAATCAGTAAAGCAATCAGTTCTGTTGGTGTTGTTGATGATCAGAAGAAAGCTGTTAAACTCATTAAATCGGTTTTTGCACAATACAGATTAACCAATTCAGTTGATTCAAATTATTTTTCTTTCTTTACAGATGCACTTGATACTGAAACACAAAATTGGATTGCATCAAATAGCTGGATATATCAGGATAATCCTTTAGAGAAATGGGCTAATCTTCAAAACGTTAAAGAAGGTTATGCAAATTTAACTTCTGCGGAAAATAAAAGATTAACAAACTCACGTAAGAGATGGGACGGATTAGATAACAATCAAAAATTGTTTGAAGTATCACAGTTCTTAGAGTTTTTGTTTAATCAATATAATTTATGTCAGGTAAACCCTCCTGTTAAAATGGATAAGGATCCTGTTGCAAAAGTTTGGAAAGATATCGATATGGCAGTTAGCGAATATAAAGTTAATTACTTATCCAACTCATTATTTAATCATATGGGAGCAGATGGTCAGAAGTTTAAATTTAATGAAGTTAGATGCGTATTTAAAGAAGAAGAGCTAATAGTGTTTGAAGGTGATGTTAGAGAAAAAGACAGGGAACTATGGTTAAAGAGACTTTCGGAGTGGGTAAAAACAAAAATTGATTCAGAAAATGCAGTTGGTGAAACCATATTTTTAGCCCCTAAAAATCAGGCTCTGGTGCTATCCAGTGAAAATCTTGCGCCACTGCTTGAAAAATGGATTGATAAAGCAGTTAAGAATA
>Ga0351859_1118_pt1 | contig 17623 bp, 11 predicted proteins | sample BONcelFGM3001D11_FD_206789 | JGI IMG/M metagenome (GOLD analysis project Ga0351859, IMG submission 206789) | Enriched cells from coal bed in the Powder River Basin, Montana, United States - BONCAT cells FGM rep2 HSBNCT.FGM.300.1.D11 ... | reverse complement strand
CAGAACGTCTCTAAACTTGAGTACAGGAATATCAGAATCCACAATATTGCCGGAAAGTGCGGAGTTTTTGCTGAAACAGACATAAATGGTCTTCAAAAATTAGGCGTTCCTGCAAAAGAACTAATGGCCTCCTTGTTTGATTCCATTATCCAACAAAATCTTTCTGTCCTGACTAGAGGAAATACTCTAAAACCAAACATCTTGCTTCTTGGTGGTCCAAATACTTTTATTAAAGGAATGGTTGAAGCATGGCAGGAAAATATACCAAAAATATGGAATGAAAGAAATGTTCCCTTCAACAAAAATCTTCCGATAAATGAGCTTATCAGAGTTCCTGAAAACTCGGAATTTTTTGCGGCAATCGGCGCGGTCTATTTTGGAATTAGCTACGAAGAGGACCATTATTTTTACAAGGGAAGCGGGGCATTAAAAAAATATATTGAATCAGATTTAGATTTAAATAAAACCAACAATTTCAGGGATGATTCCACTCCGCTCTTTTTTGGAGTTACTGAATTTGAGGACGAATACTCGATTGAACCTTTCAGCCCACCATTGATTGCTCCTGGAACCCTTCTTGAGGCTTATATCGGCATAGATGGCGGATCGACAACCACAAAAGCTGTACTCCTTGATAAGAATGCAGAGGTGATAAGAAAATATTACCAACTCTCTCTTGGAAATCCTATCGATGATATCAAGGAAATTCTGACCAAGCTGCACAAAGAAATGGAGACATCCCAAATTGAACTTAACATTTTGGGAGTAGGAGTAACCGGATATGCTAAAAATATTCTTAAAGATGCAATAAATGCAGATGTTTCTATCGTGGAGACTATAGCTCATGCACAAGCTGCGCTCCATTATTACAAAAAAGTTGATGTTATTTGCGATGTCGGAGGTCAGGATATCAAAATCATGCTCCTTAAAAATAATGCGATTGTCGATTTTAAACTAAACACACAATGTTCAGCCGGAAACGGATATTTTTTGCAGACCACCGCTGAAAGTTTTGGTATTGATGTCAGGGATTTTGCAAAAAAAGCTTTCCAGGTAACCAGATATCCTCATTTTGGATATGGCTGCGGAGTATTTCTTCAATCAGATATCGTCAATTTTCAGAGGAAAGGATGGACTCCGGACGAAATTTTGGCGGGATTAGCATGTGTTTTACCAAAAAACATATGGCTTTATGTGAGTCAGATCCCTAATTTAACGCAATTAGGTTCGAATTTCATTTTGCAGGGGGGAACTCAATACAATCAAGCCGCCGCAAAAGCTCAAATTGATTTTATTCAGGACCGTTTTCGTGAAAAAGGTTCAAGAGCAAATATAAAAATTCACAAACATTCCGGTGAATGCGGAGCAATCGGTGCGGCATTGGAAGCAAGAAAACAGAATTCCGGCGCTATTAGCTCATTCATTGGTCTCGAGAAGGTGAAGCAAATCCGTTATAATTCTTTCAGAAACGAAGAAACAAGATGTATTTTTTGTAAAAACCATTGTTTGAGAACTTTCATAGATATTGAGACCTCAAATCATTTGGAACACAACCTATCTGATAATTTCCCTTTCAAAAGCGGAGCAGAGCAGGAACGAACCGGAAGAGTCGAGAGTCATGACCAAGATGCCGAACCGGTAAATACCAAGACCAGAGTTATTATCGCTTCATGCGAGAAGGGCACAGCCGAAAATGTTGCTGACATGAAAGAGATATTGAAGGAAATTAATATAATAAAATCTCAAAATCCGAATTTGATAGATTATTCTTCAAGATGTATATGGAATTTGAATGATATTACAACGGTTTTCGATGCCCACATAAATAAAAATAATGAAGTAATGGAATCCCGTTTCAATATGGTGTTTGGAATTCCCCGGACTTTAAATTTATATCAATATGCTCCTTTCTTTACTGGATATCTTCAGGCTTTGGGAATAAAGAAGCATAACTTGGTTTTTAGTGATTATACCAATGAAAAACTTTATAAAGAGGGTTCAAAAAGGGGAAGTATTGATCCATGTTATCCAAGTAAGGTGACTCTATCCCATATCCACGATTTGATTTATAAACAGAACCTAAAGAAGCAAATTAATTATATTCTATTCCCAATCGTTGATACAATGGAGAGTGATATCGTTAATTCTGTCGATCATAAGGCCTGCCCTGCCAGTCTTGCAACGCCAGAGGTCGTTAAAGCGGCATTTACAAAAGAGACTGATCTATTCATGAAGAATAAAATAACTTACATGAATCCATTCATAAATCTCGATGATAGGGATAAATGCGAATTTCAGATGTGGGAATCTTTTAAATCGACTTTTAAATTCTCAAAAAAGGAAAATTTATTCGCGGTTCAATCAGGATATAATGCTTTGAGGCTCTATGAAAAAATCCTCAGGGAGCAGGGTAGAAAACTCCTGAAACAAATTGAAGAAGAAAACCGATTAGGCATAGTCATTCTCGGTAGACCATACCATAATGACTCAGGATTGAATCATGGAATACCAGAGGAATTCCAAAAGCTTGGTTATCCGATTTTTTCGATCGATTCACTGCCGGTAGATGAGGAGATGCTTAATGTTTTATTTAAAGAAGATATTGATAATGGACTGATAAATAATCCATTAGATATATCCGATGTATGGAAAAACTCATTCAGTGAGAATACAAATAAAAAAATATGGGCTGCAAAATTTGTAGCCAGACATCCTAATCTTGTTGCCGTTGAATTGAGTAATTTTAAATGTGGACATGACTCAACCACATATTCGGTTGTTAGAGACATTATCAACTCCGCAGGCGGCGTATTTTTTTCATTCAGGGATATAGATGAAAACAAACCCACGAGTTCTATTAAAATCAGGATAGAAACCATAGACTATTTTTTAAAAAATTATATTCTGAAATCTTTACACGAGAAATCCAAAGTTCAAAATATACTAATTTCAAAATAAATTATTTTAAATTAATAGGGATTGTCTAAAATGTCATTTTTGTTGTCTTTCCCGCGAAAGAAGGAATCTCTCACTAGACAGCCCCAGAAACCGGAGAATCTTAAATGAATAATAACTTGACTAAATCGGATGAATTAGTACTATCAAACCGCGACAAAGATATTCTTAGAAGTATAGCAGCAGAAGTTGCCGAATTAGCCTCCAGACCATGCGAAGAAGATAAAGCAAAGTTATGGACGAAGCATAATAAACTTGAAAGAACCAGACCACCCGTTTTTTGTGATCCGGAGCATGGATGGACTGAGATAATAACACAAGATATTCTGCAATGTGAAAATGTAAGAGCCAGGAATTGGGAATACTTTCTTAGAAAAGAAGTATTTTGGGGAAAAGAGATGCAGGATGACCGTGTTATTGATCCCTATTTCAGAATATGGTATGAACACACAGATTCAGGGTGGGGGTTGCAGGAGATCCGTAAGAGCGTTGGAGAGGGTGGATCATTTGTCTGGGAAGCGCCTATAGACGATTACTCCAAACTGGATAAACTCCATTTTCCTCAGGTAAGCGTTGATTTTGAAAAGACCAACAGAATACTAGATTTGCTTAACTCCATTTTTGGCGACCTTTTACCAACCCGGGTTAACATGGGATGGTGGTGGTCTCTCGGTATGACTCAAACATTAGCATACCTTAGAGGTTTAGAACAGATGATGTTTGATATGCAGGATGAACCGGAAAACCTCCATAAGTTAATGTCAATTCTTAGAGATGGAACAATTGCCCGTATCGAGTATTTAGAGGAAAATGGCTTATTGTTCTTAAATAATGATTCCACTTATGTTGGCTCCGGTGGACTTGGATGGACTGATGAATTACCGCAAAAAGACTATACCGGTAAAGCCCGGCTTAAAGATATGTGGGGTTTTTGTGAAAGCCAGGAAACACTTGGAGTTTCACCCGGTATGTTCGAGGAATTTATTTTTCAATACCAATTACCAATAATGGAAAAATTTGCTCTCAATTGCTACGGTTGTTGTGAGCCTTTGGAAAAGAGATGGGATGTTGTAAAAAAGGCTCCGAATCTTAGACGGGTTTCTTGCAGTCCCTTTAGTAATTGGAGTGATATGGCTGAAAAATTAGAAAATAAATATATTTTTTCAATGAAACCGACTCCGGCAGACCTTGCTGATACTGTTTTTAATGAGGAAAGAGTAAGGGAGAGGATGAGAACCGGGCTAAAAGAGGCAAAAAATTGTATTGTTGAGCTTATTATGAAGGATACACATACAATACGAAACGATCCCCAGAGAGTTGTAAAATGGGTAAAAATAGCAAAAGAGGAAGCTGAAAATTTCTGATTTTTTGCAGAATTAATTGGATTGAATAAATGAAAAGGCGCCATAATGACGCCTTTTTGCTTTTAAGGAGGAAGTGAAAGAGCTTCCGAGTAATGTTATAACCAACACAATATACTAACCAAATATTAATTATTTATAAACGGACTGTTATTAATTTGTAAAGTAAAGTCGGGTTTTGACTACTCGAATCGAACTTTTTCAAGTTCTGATTCTTAATTTGAATCTACACAAATACTGAGTTATGTGATTTAACCCGAACTAAGCAATAGAAATTGACAATATTGGGTTCGATGCTTAGGCTGCGCTCTGAGGTAACCTGAAGTCTCCTTTCAAATTCTACATGGCGGGCTTCGATCCCGCTAAGCTGAATAAGGTTCACTAATTCCATTATTTTACCGGTAGGGAGTTACTCGCTTATTGGGATCATTTGCTATAGAAATTCTACTTGACATAATATATCTTATGTCTATAATGCGATTATATGATAAGTAATAATAATGGCTTATTTAGTCTTCAAAATATCATTTACAGAATATTTCTGCTCTCCGGCTTTTATATTCTGTGCCTCTACTTTGATACTTGGATTCCATTTTATCAAATATTATTTCAAAAGATTTTCTAAAACTCTTATTCCAAATAATGAAAAAAAAACATTATCCTAACAGCGTTTAAATCTGCTACAGAATCTGTTTCGCGACCATATATTTAAGACACTGAGACGCTTGAAGGATTCATATTAGTGCGATAAAAGTAACTTCGATTTGTGATTAAGGTGGCTTCGAGTTACCTCAGCCACCATATAAGTGAATTTGTGATATTCCACGCTGAAGATCATTCATTATTTTATTTGAAATAAATAGAAACTTTAGGCTAATTTTTACCGTTAGATTGCACTTAAAAATAATGAGGAGTATTTTATAAGATATGAATGGGAAGAAATAGTCTTTGAATGAGAGAAATTAAATCATAAAAACAAAGTTACTTGACATAATAAACGGCGGTTATACGCTGATAACATTAAGTATATTTGGTAATACTTTTATTCCAATATTTTTCACCATACCTGTGGTTTCTCCATCATAATGAACCCACAGTTCTGATTCAGATCGAACAGATACGTTTTTAGATCTGTAGAAGTTGACTTCCTGAACAACTCCATGTTCCCCTTTTAAAACCTTTGGCAGGGCTGTTATAACTTTATGCGTTGGAATATTATCTACGATACAAATATCAATGATACCATCGGATAGCAATGCTCCCGGTGTAAGCAGAAATGCTCCACCCGTTCTTTTTCCGTTGCCTACAGTTATTAGAAAACAACTCTTGTTCATCACGCAGCCATCGATGATGATTTCACACCCGGAAGGTTTATATCTAAATAAAGATTCCAGAAGCGCGTAATAATATTTTATTGCTCCCGGCAGTAATTTTACCCGATTGGTTCTATCCGCAACCATAGCATCAAAACCTATACCAACGGCATTAGCAAAATATTTAGAATATTTCTCGGTTTCTAATTTTCCTGCATCTATCCTTCTCAAATTTCCCAGTCTGAGAATATCCAACGCCTCCTCGGTATTGTTTGGAATTCCAAGCGAAAAAATATAATCATTACCTGATCCTACCGGTAAAATGCCGAGTATCTTATCTTTATCAATTATTTTATTGATAATCCCATTGATTGTTCCATCCCCGCCGACAGCTACACAAATATCATAATCATCTGTTCCATTTAGACATTTATCCATATCCTGCAGAGAATTGGTAAAACAAAAATCAAAATTAATGAAGTGTCTTTTAATTTTACTTAGCAACAACTCCGGATTAGCTTTAATTTTTCCTTTTCCGGCATTCTGATTAATAATAAATTTGTATTTCAAGTATTATGAGATGGATGTTTGGAATTGTTTATTTATCAATTAAACTTAGTGGGTTCCTTAAGGATTTTAGAGCATCACTATACATTCTTGTTATCAATCTGGGTCTCGTTATTGCAGTTCCAACTACAACTGCATAGGCACCGACCTCAATGGCTTTAATCGCATCTGTGGGCGACCAAATTTTTCCTTCGGCAATTATTGGTACATCCAAAGACGAACTTAACTCGGAGATGAGTTCATAATCCGGATGCATATCATCTTTATCCGATGAATCCGGGGTATACCCTGAAAGTGTGGTAGCTATCATATCGGCTTTGAGCTCTGCTGCCTTAACACCTTCATTAAAATCAGAGATATCAGCTATGATTGGTATCTTATATTTTCTTTTTGCTTCCTCTAGAAATTCAAAACCATTTAGTCCATTTGGACGGATTCTATCAGTTGCATCTATCGCTACCATCTCACAACCTATTTTTATCAGGTTCTCAATGTCGCAGAAATCGGGTGTTATTAGTGTCCAATCATCTTCATATTTACCTTTTATTATACCAATTACAGGTAAACTTATTTTTTGTTTGATCGTTTTTATATTTTCCAAACCCTCAGCGCGAACTGCCACAGCGCCGCCCATTTCTGCGGCTTTGGCAAATGCGGCAATATATTCCGGCTTGTTGAAGGGATCGTCTCCCTCTGCCTGACAGGATACTATCAGTCCTTTATAAAATGATCTAAACATAAACCTATTTGTCTGGTATAAAAAAAAACATTCATAATTGACAATAATCAATCATTGAATTTTTGCAATATAATAATTCCATTATTGAGAAGCAATGTTTTTTAAAATTAGGAAGAAAAAATTATTTTCTGTGTCTTGATAAAAAATTTCTCTTGATTTTATAAAAAAAAAACAGTATATTTATAAACTTCCTTGCGGGAGTAATTCAGCGGTAGAATGTCAGCTTCCCAAGCTGGACGTCGCGGGTTCGATCCCCGTCTCCCGCTTTAAATATTAGGGCGCTTAGCTCAGTTGGTCTAGAGCGCATGCCTTACAAGCATGAGGTCACTGGTTCGACCCCAGTAGCGCCCACTACTCAATCCCTAATATTTCCAAGTTAAAAAATAATAACAAAATCCTGTTAATCAGAATTCTAATTTTACGCTCAATTTGTTCAACTATAGTAAAACCTTTCCCATTTCATTAACTCTTCACAATTCCAACATATAGATATGATATACCGCCGGTAAGAGAATGGTAATAGGAATTTTCGAGCAGATTAGTTTGGTTCATAATACCGATAAACTTTTCACGGCAAGGATAATTTAAGGTAGTGGCGGGTAAATACTTGTATGCTCCCCTGTCTCCTGAAAATAATCTCCCAACAAAAGGCATGAAGATGCGGCTATAAAAATTATAAAATATTTTTATTACACCTGACGGTTGCCCAAACTCCAGTACAATTACTTTACCACCCGGTTTGGTAACCCTGGCCATCTCAATCAGTCCATTCAAAGTATTATCAACATTGCGTATCCCAAATGATACTGTAACCGCATCAAAAGAATTATCAGGAAATGGAAGATGAAGAATATCACCAGCAAGTAAAGACAAATTTAGATTCATTTTTATGACTTTCTCCTTGGCTATCTCAAGCATTTTATCGCTAAAATCCAATCCGATTATTGAAGCTTTTGGATAATAGTTCTTCAACGCAATTGCCAGGTCGCCGGTTCCGGTAGCGCAATCTAAAACCTTGGATGATTCATTAAGGTTTGCCTCTTTAACAGTTCTTCTTCTCCACAAATGATGAATTCCAAAAGATAAAATTGTATTTAAAATATCATACTTCGGGGCAATTCCATTAAACATATTCTGAATTGATCTGCTCATAACTCTCCAAAAATCTTAAAAGAAAAATTTACCAATATTTCTAAATATTTTCAATGACTTTTTTTAAAAATAATTATTATTAAAAACAAAAAATGGAAATCAGGAAAAAATATTAAAACAAGCGGATATGGTATATAATAAAAAATGCATCTTGGGGGACTCGAACCCCCGACCCACTGATTAAGAGTCAGTTGCTCTACCAGCTGAGCTAAAGATGCTCAACAAGGTAATAAAAAAATCGCGGAATATCAAGAGAAAAATGAGAACTATTTTAACTTTTTTTTAAGTTGATCATTTTTTTTACTGTTTATTTTCTGGTTAGTTTCTTTTCTACATCAGAAAAGTCATTCAATAATTTTTTTCTCATGTCTTTTGCATAAGGATTATATGTCTGCATATCGAAAAATAGTTGTTTCGTATCGTTCAGCACAACGTTTTTTATATGTAAAAGCTCGTTAAAAGTTAAGGTATCGAATTCAGCCTCTTTCATGTGAAATTTTGCAAGACCCCTGCCAATAAATTGTGTCATACAAAGAGTATATGCCGTTCTCTTGTCATGTTGGTCATCGGTAGATATAATTATTTTTAAACCCAGTCCTTTGAGATAACTAACTGTTTTATCAAGAAGCTCTTTAGGCAGGCGTTTTGGACAGACGATGATCTTTTTATCCTTCAGGCTGTTATCTACGCTGTCAGGTCCAAATAAAGGATGCGTACCGAGTATAAAGACGCTCTTTGGAAGCTCTTTTTCCATTATAGAAAGCGGATATTTTTTTACAGAACAAAAATCAACAACTAAAGTGTTTGGAAAGATATAGCGGTTCACTTTTTTTACAACAGATTGGATTGATGATATCGGAACCGATAGAAGCAGAATGGGCAGTTTCGAGATATCCTCGATGGTTGATAAACTTACATTATTGGTCTTTATTTTTGATATGTGGCTCAGTCTCCATTTATCAAAGTCAGCTTCATTGATTCTTTTATCATAAACTTTTATAGAAAAATCATTACATAAAAATTTTGCAATCAGCCTTCCAAATCTGCCGAAACCAATCAGTCCTATTTCTTTCATCATATTTTCCCGGTTCTCTTCTGAAGTTGTTTTGAAAACTTAAAGAATAATTTAAAAATAGATTTAACCATAGGCTCTTCAAGCCCTATTTTTCTACCGAAAGTTATCCTCTCCTTAAGCACTTTTTCTTCACGTAATTTATCAAATATTGGCTTCTCAATTTTTCTTTTTTCTTCGCCAATCAGCTTAGCAATCTTCTGTCTTTCTGAAATCAAGAACAAAATATTTTTATCTACCAGATCGATATCTCTTCTCAGGCTCTCAAGTGAGTCACCTCTTTTTACCAAATTCTGGCTCATCATTTTATCTATCAGTACTAAGGCTAACATTGATTCTGCCACAGGTACTATTCTTGGACAGAGACAGGGATCATGTCTGCCCTCTATTTTTATTTTTCTCTTTTTGTTTTCAAAATCAACTGTCTCTTTTTCGATCAATATTGAGGATGGCGGTTTTACCGCAATTCTTATTACAATATCCTCGCCGTTAGACATCCCTCCCAATATCCCTCCCTGAAAATTGGTTTTCGTTCTTACCTTTCCGGAGGTTTCGTCAAAAATAAATTCATCGTTAAGCTTGCTTGCTTTTGCTTCACCTACTTTAAATCCTTCCCCTATTTCAAATCCCTTGATGGCGCCTATTGAAAGCAATGCTTTAGCAAAATCCGCATGAAGTTTATCGAACACCGGGTCACCGAGTCCAATTGGACAATTTCGAATTAGTACCTCTACTACCCCGCCGATTGAATCGCCTTTTGCTTTTACATCGTGTATGAGTTCAATCATTTTTTTTGCGGCTTCCTCATCGGGACATCGGACAACATTTGCTTCTATAATATCAAGATTAATATTTTTAGCCTCTATTTTACCAACTTTTTTGGTATAAGCAATAATCTGTATACCAAAGTTATGGAGCATCTGTTTAGCAACAGCCCCGGCTGCAACTCTTCCGGCAGTTTCCCTTCCTGATGCCCTGCCGCCTCCGTAATAATCATAAATTCCATATTTTTTCAGAAAAGTATAACCTGCATGTCCCGGTCTGAATATATCCTTGTATTGATCATATATTTTAGGATTCTGGTCCTTATTCCAGATAACAAGGCACATTGGCGCGCCTGTAGTCTTTCCCTCGAATATTCCGCTAAGAATCTCAACCTTGTCCTCCTCATTCCTCGGAGTGGTAATTGAACTTTGTCCAGGTTTACGTCTATTTAATTCATGTTGAATTTGATTTATATCAATTGCTACATTAGGTGTAACACCGTCAATAACAACACCAACAGCTTTACCATGACTTTCACCAAAAGTCGTAATTCTAAATATTTCTCCAAACGAACTGCCAGCCATTAAAGTAATCCTTCAATAAAATTTATAATTTTCTTCTTCGATTCAACGATACTATTTCTTGATGTATTTATCTTGTAATCCGTAATTGAATCATATAACTCTTTTCTTTCTTTCAAAAGACGGTTTATTTCTTTTCGAATAGAGGCCTCATTAGTCAGCATCGGCCTATCATTGCCCTCTTGTATCCTTTTAGCAATATCTTTACGGTTAGCCTGAAATTGTATTACAACTGAATGATATTTCAGATTGTTTCGATTCTTTTGTGTCAGGATGCTCCCGCCGCCTGAATCGATGATCACATTATCTAAATTGCGAGTTTCAAAAATTAACCGCGCTTCAACTTTTCTGAATTCACGCCAGCCATATTTCTCAACAATCTCCGAGACCGACAAAGTAAAATGTTTCCTTATTAAATCATCGATACTGATATATCTATATTTTAGATATTGAGAAATTTCTTTACCGATAACAGATTTTCCGGTTCCCCTGAACCCAATTAGCACTATTCTCATCTTAATAAAATGTCTTTTTAAATACCTTCCAATAATCAGGAAATGATTTATTTACGCATTCAGGATTTTCAATTTCAATTCCCGGAACTTTTAATCCCAAAATCGAGAAACTCATCGCCATTCTATGATCATTATAAGTGTTGATCAAAGCAGATTTTATTTGACGCGACTCAATAACTAAACCATCTTTCATTTCTGTAACGTTAGCGCCCAATTTAATCAACTCTGCGGCCAGGGCTGATAGCCTGTCGCATTCCTTAACGCGCAGGTTAGCTACATTTCTGATGTAACTTTTTCCATTTGCAAATAGAGATATCACAGCCAGAGTTTGCACAACATCAGGAATTTCATTCATATTTACATCTATGGCCTTTAAGTCGGCTCCTATAACCTCTACGTAATCATCTTCTGTGAAAATCGTACAGCCCATCTCTTCCAGAACAGACAAGAATTTAATATCTCCCTGTGAAGTGTCCGGATTCAGTCCGTTGATTCTGATTTCCGACTTTGTGATGGCTGCCGCTGCCATAAAATACGAAGCATTTGATGCATCCCCTTCAATAAAGTAATCTGTAGATTTATATTTTGCTTTGTTTTGAATCTCGAAAGATGCATATTTATTGTTTTTGATTTTACCGCCGAATCGCTTCATCACATCAATAGTAATATCTAAATAAGGCAAGGAAGTTGGCTTTCCGGCTAAAGTGATTTCTATCGGTTCATTAGCATATGGCGCAATCATCATAAGAGAGCTTATAAATTGACTGCTCACATCAGATTTAATTGTTGCCTTGCCGCCTCTAAAACCTCTACCATCTATGGTTACGGGAGGAAAACCGTTTGTAGACTCAACCTGAACTCCTAGACTCTTTAACGCATTTAGGAGATCTTCTATCGGCCTCTGCCTCATTCTCTCATCGCCATCGAGTATCACTTTTCCGTCACAAAGTACCGATAAGGAAACTAAAAAGCGAAATGCCGTACCTGCATTTCCAACACAAACCGGTTTTTCGGGAGCTTTCAGTTTACCACCGGTTCCCACAACCCTAACTCCATCAGCCTCTATGCTGATTTTAACACCAAAATCCTTCAATGCCCTAATCATGAAATTTGTGTCGTCACAGAATATCGGATTTCGTAAAATTGAAACTCCTTCGGATAAGGCTGAAATGATCAGCGCTCTATTCATATAACTTTTTGAAGGAGGCGCTTGTACGGTCCATGAATTACCATTCCCAACTGTCTTTATTTTCATATAATACTCAGCTTTTTTAAAAAGTAATTTCTATATTTTAAGTATGAAAAATTTTCACCGGTAAATAACTTATACTGCTCCTGGGCTTGCCTTAAAAACATCTCGAACCCTGATACTATCGTATTACCGTTTCTACAAGCATCAACTAACAATTTTGTATGATATGGATTATAAATCAAGTCATAGACAACGCAATTTCTTAGTTTGTTTAAAGCAACCGGGGATTCATTTATATTCGGATACATACCGGAGGGTGTACAATTTACAAGTACCTGCGGAGCATGATTCTTGAATTCAGATAAATCCCCATATCCGCAACTAAACTCAATTGCTAATTTTTTTGCGTTCTCAATGTTTCTGTTCAATATAGTAATTTCATTCTTCTTGTTCAATAAACTCACTACTACCGCTCTAGCCGAACCTCCAGAACCCAGAATGACTATCCGCTTATTCCGCGGTGTAATGTATCTCTTCAAGGACTCAATAAATCCGGTATAGTCTGTATTATATCCAATCAGCTTGCCCTTTTTCTTTACAACTGTATTTACTGCCCCGATAATTTCCGCATCACTATCTATTTCATCCAGAAATGGCATTATGCTTTTTTTAAATGGGATCGTGATACTTAAACCGGTAAATAAATCCCGGTAATTTTCTATAAAGGAGCCGGCATCATCTGATAGAAAATTGAGATATATTGAGTTATTTTTATTTTTATCAAATGCGAAGTTATGGATAATGTATCCAAAACTATGTTTAACAGGATTACCGAAAAGACCGTATACCTTAAAGTCTCTCTTCAATCTTGAAAGATTATATGTATCACTAAGTTTTTCGAGAGATATCTGACCAGGGGCTGTGGCTTCATCGCCAAAAGATGTAAAAGTAAAAGCATTACCACGCAAACCGCCAAGTATGCGGCTAATTTCTCCGCACTCGCCCATGGAGTGCATTACTAATTTGACGATATTTTTATATTTATCAATTAAATCGAATATCAGTTTGTTATCATTAATGGAATTGGAATGCGAAATTACTTTAATCAAATCCGGATTATGCGAAATCAATTTTGCGCATATCTTTTCTAAATTTCCTGGTGTTTCAACAAAATTGTGATATGATAGTATTATTTTGGTATTGGTTCTGTTGCATAGAAACCACTTTAAATCATTCTTTGGAATATCATACTCGATATCCATAAATCCAAATCCGAAATCAAGAAACGTTTTAAGTAAATTGATTCGCTCTTTTTCAGAACCGGAAAAGAATCCTCCATTTGACCTATTCCTCAGGGTAAGGATCATTTTTTTTAAATCGAATTTTCTTAGGGCATTCAGATCAAATTTCCTGAATTTGTCGATTCTTATCTCAATCAAATCAGTCCTATCGTAAACCTGATTAATTTTCTGAATTGCTGAAGAAATATCTTCGCTACATATCGATACGCAATACTTGATCATCTCGATTCCCCGAGAGCTTCTAAAATTAAATCTTCTTCGACGGCATTATCTATGCTCCCCAACCCTATACCGCGTATTAAAGTAAAGAAAGGAACGCTATTAATGCTCTTTTTGTCGATTCTCACCTTTTTGAGTATCTCGTTTAAATTAATTTTTGAGGGTATCTTTACCGGGAGATTAAAATAACGGAGAATTTCATTTATTTTCAGATAATCATCAAATCCAAGAATTCCCATTTTATACGCTATAATATTCTCAACATTCATGCCGATAGATACACAGAATCCATGTGGAATTGAAAAGCCGGTTAATATCTCAATAGCATGGCCAATCGTATGTCCATAATTTAACAGTTTTCTCTTACCGGATTCTTTTTCATCTTCCATTACGATTCTGCCTTTAATCCTGCAGGATTCCATAATTAATTTTAACAGAAATCTGTCTGATCTATCGGAAATTAAAATCTTGTTCTTTATAATTGATTCAAATAATCTCTTATCCTCTATTAGGGCGGTCTTGATAATTTCAGCAAGTCCATTATAATATTCTCTAACCGGTAAAGTCTTAAGCATTGAAACATCAATGTAAACTGCTCTTGGCTGATAAAAAGCTCCAATAAGATTTTTACCCATCGGATGATTTATTGCCACCTTGCCACCTATACTGCTATCCACCATTGCGAGTAGACTGGTTGGAATTTGAATAAAAGGAATTCCTCTCATAAATGTCGCTGCTATATAACCGCCCAAATCTCCTGTAACACCGCCTCCCAAGGCAAGCAGAATGGTTGACCTGTCGAAACCGTTCTTTATCATTTTCGATTCAATAAGCTCTTTTGTGGCAGAAGATTTACTCTTCTCCCCGGCAGGAAATGAAATAATTATAGAATGTAATTCTCTCTCATCAAAGGCGGATTTTAGCTTCGAGGCATATATGGCTGAAACGTTATTATCGCTGAGAATAGCCAACTTCTTGTTTGGAAAATTACGTTTTATATCACCGGCAATCACTTCCAGGAAACCATTTCCAAGCGTAATATCGTAGCCGTATTTAACCGGAGGAAATGTTATAGAAATTTTCTGTTTTCTACTCACAGAGTTCTACCCATAACATTGACTAATGGCCTAAGATTGTTCATTAACTCATCAAATTTTTCAGGTCTTAGAGTCTGGTCAGCATCCGATACAGCCTCGGCCGGATTTATATGGACTTCTATCATCAATCCGTCTGCTCCGGCAGCTATCGCTGCTTTACTCATCGGTTCTACGAGGTCATACCTTCCTGTACCATGACTTGGATCAACAATGATGGGTAAATGCGTTAATTGCTTAACAACCGGCACTATATTCAGATCTAAGGTGTTTCTGGAATATTCCACGAATGTTCTTATACCCCGTTCGCAGAGTATAACATCAAAGTTTCCTTCTGACATAATATATTCCGCGCTCATTAGGAACTCTTTCAGTGTTGCTGCAAGACCTCTCTTAAGAAGTACAGGACGTCTTGTTTGTCCCACTTTTTTAAGCAGTTTGAAATTCTGCATGTTTCTTGCGCCAATTTGCAATATATCAGAGTACTCGGCAACCATCTCAACTTCCGATGTATCCATAACTTCAGTTACAATTGCTAAACCTGTTATATCGCGAGCTTTCGCCAAAAGCTTTAAACCAATTTCTCCTAATCCCTGAAATGCATATGGATCAGTTCTCGGTTTAAAGGCTCCTCCTCTTAGGATTTTGGCGCCTGATTCTTTAACTTTGATAGCGGTATTAATCAGCTGATCCTCAGTTTCAACTGCACAGGGACCAGCCATGACGACGATCTCTTTTCCGCCAATTTCCACGCCATGTACTTTTATGATGCTCGGCTCAGATTTGAACTCCTTGCTTACCAATTTGTATGGTTTCAGAATTGGGATTACATTTTCAACCCCCGCGATTATTTCAAATTGTTCCTGTTTTATTAGCCGTTCATCGCCAATGGCTCCAATTATGGTTCGTTCCACTCCTTTGGAAAGGTGTGGTTTCAGACCCAGCGACTCGATTTTTTTAGCAACCGCATTAATTTCGTTTTCGGTCGCCCGCGCCTTCATTACAATAATCATTTTGCTACCTTCTCTCTATAAATAGTTAAAAATTACTTCAACGATTGCTTCATTTTCTTTATTCTTTGCATCATTAGCGCAAAATTATCAAATTTGAGTGACTGAGGTCCATCGCTTAACGCCTTCTCCGGTTGAGGATGTATCTCAACCATCACTCCATCAGCGCCCACAGCTAGTGAGGCTTCCACCATAGGAATAATATATCTCCAATCTCCTATTGCGTGAGAAGGATCAACGATGATCGGAAGATGGGAGTAATGTTTAATGATCGGAATGGCTGAAAGATCAAGAGTATTCCTCGTCGCGGTTTCAAAAGTACGAATACCGCGCTCACAAAGTATGACCTGCTGATTTCCCTGATTCAATATATACTCGGCTGCTGATAAAAATTCATCTATAGAGGCCATCAAACCTCTTTTTAAAAGAATTGGTTTATTTATTAAGCCAACTTCGTTGAGCAAGGGGAAATTTTGCATATTCCTGGCTCCAATTTGAAGAATATCGGCGACCATTGCAATTCTTTTAACATCCTCTGGTTTCAATACTTCAGTAACTATTGGTAGATTATAAGCTCTTCCGGCTTCACTAAGCAACTCCAAGCCCTCGTAACCCATACCCTGAAAACTATATGGGGATGTTCTTGGTTTGAAAACACCGCCTCTTAGGAATTCAGCGCCATTTTCCGCCACCGCCTTCGCGGATTCAAAAACCTGTTCTCGGGATTCTACTGAACATGGACCCGCAATAACGATGAAGTTTCCACCGCCGATTATAGTATCTTTTATTCTGATTTGAGTATCGTCCTGTTTATAATATCTACCTGCTAAACGGTAAGGCTTTTTCTCAAGTACTTTTAGTTCAGGTTTCGGTAAATCGCTAATTGACTCAGTAATTACAGGAGAAACCATCTCATTCTTATCAAGATTCTTTAAATACTCCGGTAAAATTTTGACCGGATATGAACCCAGTATTTTCATATAACTAACTTCGGCGGTCAATTCGTTCAGAGCATCTTTGACTACAGGAGCATTTATGTTGCCCTCGAAATCAATATGAAATGTATATTCCCAAGGCACATTTTGGCGTGGCCTGCTCTGGATCTTTGTGAGATTGAGATGATATTTTGCCAATACATTAAGGCATCTTACCAATGCTCCCTCAACATGCTTGGTTGCCAAAACTAAAGAAGTTTTGCAGAGAATATCTTCCTTATATTTAATCGGATGCTTCGATATAATGAAAAAGCGGGTGTAATTCTCTCTTGTATTGGCAATGCTCTCTTTGATGATTCTGAGTCCATAAATTTTAGCGGCTTCACTGCTTCCAATAGCTGCCTGAGTAAGATTCTGATCATCTTTTACCTTTTTAATAGCCATTGCTGTATCAAAGAAGCTCTCAACCTTGCAAGTTTCCAAGGCAGAAAGGAAAATACTGCATTGGGCTAACGCTTGTGGATGAGAATAAATAGTTTTGATTCTGCCCAAAGGGACATCATCAATTGCCATGAGGCAATGATTAACCTCTAATAATTCTTCGCCGATAATATGGAGCTTTGTGTTGCTCAATAAATCAATAGCTTCACTTATGCTTCCGGCTGTTGTATTCTCAATCGGTAATACCGCATAATCCGCCTCTCCATCCTCTACCGATTCAAGGATGGACTGGAATGTCGGTAAACCGATATATGTAGGCTCAACATCCTTATCGGAAAAATATTTTTGGGAAGCAATATGACTGTACGCCCCATCGATTCCCTGGTATGAAACGGTTACCTGTTTTTTAAA
>Ga0351859_1117_pt1 | contig 17766 bp, 15 predicted proteins | sample BONcelFGM3001D11_FD_206789 | JGI IMG/M metagenome (GOLD analysis project Ga0351859, IMG submission 206789) | Enriched cells from coal bed in the Powder River Basin, Montana, United States - BONCAT cells FGM rep2 HSBNCT.FGM.300.1.D11 ... | reverse complement strand
TTACGGAAGCAACACCAAGCTGCCGTTCTCCGTAAGCGACAACGTCGATCATCCGATATCCCTCTACGCCGCGACGAAGAAGGCGATTTAATAAGAATAGGCGAATACAATCTTTCGATCGCCACTAAAAAATCCATGCCCGCCCAAAACACCGCGATCGAAAACATCTCCATCACCAACGTATCCGGCTACAACCCTGCAAACCAAAAACTTAAACATCTAAAAATGGAATTTTCCGTTTCTTCCCCAAAATTGCCGACTTTAAAAAAGACCCTTTACTCAGGCAATATACTGATAGGCAATCATCCGTCCTGCGATCTTGATGTAACAGACAGCTTCGTCTCCAAACGGCATTGCCGCATAGTGTCTGACGGAAGAGGTCTTAATTTACTCGATCTCTCCTCGACCAACGGTACATTTTTTGACGATGTTCGCATATCGAGAGTGACAATCCCCCAGCAGGGCGAATTCAAAATAGGCGAAACTTCCATCTCCTATAAAAAAATCGCCGGAGCCGAGCTTACAAGATCCGAAAAAAAGACCCAGCTCGGCACGATGTTTGGAGCCTCGAAGGCGATGAGGGAAGTTTTTGCGCTCATCAATCAAGTGGCCCCGACAGACGCGGCCGTAGTAATCACCGGGGAAACCGGCACTGGCAAAGAACTTTGCGCTCGAGAAATTCATAATCACAGCAGAAGGCGCAGAGGGCCATTTGTCGCGCTCAATTGCGGGGCAATTCCGCGTGAAATAATCGAAAGCCTGCTTTTCGGCCACGAACGCGGAGCCTTCACGGGAGCAATGGAAAGACAGCTCGGCCTTTTCGAACAGGCCAACGCGGGAACGATTTTTTTAGACGAAATTGGCGAGATGCCCTCCGAACTTCAGACGAGACTGCTTCGGGTGCTTGAAACCGGAACCATACGCAGGATAGGAGGCCGCGAGGAAATTCCGGTCGATGTGCGCGTGATCGCCGCCACCAACAGAAATCTGCGACGAATGGTCGAGGAAGAAACCTTCCGCGAGGACCTTTTCTATAGGATCTACATATTTCCGATAGACCTGCCTCCGCTTCGCGAAAGAAAGGACGAGATACCAGCTCTGGCAAGACATTTGACTGGATGTTTATTTTCAAGTGGAGAAGAAATAGAGTTAACCGGCGGCGCCGTGAAAAAGTTATGCGAACACACCTGGCCGGGAAACGTCCGCGAGCTTAAAAATGCCCTCGTCAGGGCTGCCGTGCAGGCCGACGGCAAATCCATAGATTGTCGCCATATAAAGCTGTTTTCATGCGGTGGACCTTCCGGCGAAGGCGGGGAATTCGCAAAAAACGAGAGGGCATTTCTCGAAGCGGCCTTGGCAGAAAACGATTATAACATCACCAAAACGGCCATAAGAATAAAGGTCGCCAGAAGCAGCCTTCAAAACAAGATCAAAAGACTGGAAATCCATATGCCAAAAAATCCGTAAGCAGATGGGCAATTATTAGAGATCCTCGTTTGATATTTTTTACGGGTTTGGGGTTTTAGAAAACAACGTCTACTTCGCTTCTCTGCAATCCTGACAATAATCGAACCACCCCTCGGGAATAGAGGCCTTTTTCATCATGAATTCGATCTGCTTTTTGGGGGCCACGTTTTGTCCGCATTTTTTACACTTGGCGAACTCGAACTTCACCTTCCACAGCGGAAACTCCCTGAAATCGCCATCCTCTTTCACCTCGATATACTGCGTAGGACAAATATACGCGCATGAACCGCAGCCTATGCAATCCTCGCTTTTATCCAGAAACGGCGTGCCGACCTCTTTTTCAGGCCCGCGTCCCACAAACGAAATTGCGGATGCACCAACTACCTGTTCGCAAGCCCTAGTACAGAGCCCGCAAAGGATGCAACCTTCGTCTTTCTTTGCGAAGCGAGAGCCGCTCACCACGCCAAGCGCGGCTGCTAGTTTCTGGATTTGTTCCACCTCTGGACATCTGGCAAGCAAAAGCTCGGCAACCATCCTACGATGTTTTTTTATGGATTCGGTGTCGGTAAATATTTCCATATTTTCGGTTACAGGATACGAACACGAAGATACGACGTTGCGACGGCCACCGACCTCCACCTCTATCAGACAGAGTCTGCATGCACCGAAGGGTTTTATTTCTTCGTTGTAACACATGTGGGGAATATCAAAACCAGCCGCGAGAAGCACTGGCAAAAGCATTTCTCCGGTTTTGGCATTTATCGTTTTTCCGTCAACCTTGATCGTAACTTCTGGCATTTATAAGCTCCTATTCAATCTTGACCGCATCGAACTTGCATACCTCGATGCAGGCGCCACATTTTATACATTTATCATCGATGATCTCATGGGCTTTGAGTTTGTCGTTCTTCTTGCCCTTGATCGTCGCGGGCCTCTCCGTAGCCACCGCAGCTCCGGTCGGACAAACTTTTGCGCACGCCTTACACCCTGCGCAATTATCCTCAATTACAAGATATTTTATCAACGCCTTACAAACACCTGCGGGACAGCGTTTGTCGCGAATATGAGCATCGTATTCGTCGCGAAAGTGCTTGAGCGTTGACAGCACCGGATTCGGAGCTGTTCCCCCAAGAGCGCAAAGAGACGCGGCGCCCACCGTTTCGGCCAGATCTTTAAGCAGCGTTATTTTCTCTTCAGTGCCATTGCCGTTGCAGATATCCTCCAAAATCGACTTCATCAGCGGCACTCCCTCGCGGCACGGAACACATTTACCGCAAGACTCCTCGCTTAGAAATTTCATGAAATAATGGGCCACATCGACCATGCAGGTGCGGTCGTCCATAACGATCATGCCACCTGATCCCATCATCGAACCCATTTTGGTCAGCTCGTCAAAATCCACTGGAGAATCGAGCATCGACTCGGGCAGACATCCGCCGGAAGGGCCTCCGGTCTGCACCGCCTTGAACTTGCGCCCAGCTGGTATTCCGCCGCCGATATCATACACGATCTCGCGAAGAGTGATTCCCATAGGAACTTCGACAAGCCCCGTATTGTTGATTTTTCCCACGAGCGAAAAGACCTTGGTTCCCTTGCTACCTGCGGTACCCATACTGGCAAACCATTTTTCACCGCGCGCAAGTATCATTGGCACATTGGCCCATGTTTCCACGTTATTGATGATTGTCGGCTTATTCCACAGCCCGCATTTCGCTGGATACGGCGGCTTAGGCCTAGGCTCACCGGTAAGTCCCATGACAGAACTTATAAGCCCGGTTTCCTCTCCGCATACAAACGCGCCGCCGCCACGATTTATCGTAATATCGAAGCTAAAGCCGGTACCCAGAATGTTTTCGCCCAAAAGCCCGATTTCGCGAGCTTTGGCGATGGCTGCGCTTAAGTTTTCAATGGCAAGCGGATATTCGTTGCGCACATAGACATAGCCATGCGCTGCGCCAATAGCTCTTGCGCCGATCATCATGCCCTCGATCACTGCAAAGGGATTTCCCTCAAGGATGGAGCGGTCCATATATGCACCCGGGTCGCCTTCGTCGGCATTGCATACGACGTATTTGGCATCACTGTCGTGACTGGCGCAGATTTCCCATTTCTTTCCAGTAGGAAAACCGCCGCCTCCGCGGCCACGAAGCCCGGAAATTTTAATTTTTTCTATTATTTCATTTGGCTTCATGCCGGAAAGTGCCGTGGCCAGACCGGAAAACCCGCCTATGGCGATATAATCTTCGATATCCTTGGGATCGACCTCGCCGTTTTGAGCAAATAAAAGCCTGTGCTGATTTTTGTAAAACGGAATTTCCGAAGCCTTCACTATTTTCTGCTTCGTGGCAGGATCTGTATAAACGAGTCGATCTATCACCTTGCCCTGTTTTACAGTCTCAGAAATTATCTCCGCTACGTCTGAAGGCTCAACCTTGACGTAAAAAACATCCGAAGGATGAATAACGCAAAGCGAGCCCATTTCACAGAAGCCGTGACAACCTGTGGTGCGAAGCCTGACATCCTTTGCCAAACCCTGTTTGGCAAGTTCGGCACGAAACTCATTTATAACCTTCATGCAACCATATGCATGACAGCCGGTTCCACCACAAACCGCTATAATCTGTTTGTAGGCCTTTCGCTCGTCAACGCATGTCTTTCTTAATGCGTCCAAGGCCTTTGTGTCTGAAATAAACTTGGTCACGACTCACTCCTTCATCTTTTTTGCCAGCTCTCCGACCTTTTGAGTGGTGAGCTTGCCATGATATTCACCGTTGACGACCGCTACCGGACCTAGAGCGCAGGCTCCGACGCAATTTACAGTTTCAAGAGTAAACTTAAGATCTTTATCGGTCTCTCCTGCTTTAACGCCAAGCTCTCGCTCTATCTCGGAAAGAACATTTGGCGCTCCGCGCACGTGACAAGCCGTGCCCATGCATACGCAGACGTGGTTTTTACCGCGAGGAGTAAGCGAAAACGCGCCAAAAAATGTAGCGACCGCAAATACCCGCGAAAGAGGCACGTTAAGCTCGAGGGACACTCGTTCAACAGCTTCCCTAGGCAAATAATTATATTCCTTCTGCACGTCCTGAAGTATGCCAATTAGCTGTTCAGGTTTCTTTTCGTACTTCCGGCAAATAATTTCAACTTTACTAAGATCCATAATATTCTTTCCTTTATACAAGCCCGCATCTCTTCCTGAGTTCACCCCAGTTTTTATCGACCTGTCTCTGAATCAACTCGATGTCTTCTTCCGCAAGATGGCGAAAGCGTCCCTGTCCTTTTATATATTCCCTGAAGGGAATTCTCTTTTCGACATCCATGGAAAGTTTCCATTCGCCGTTCATGACCTCGAAGAGAGGAAACACGCCGCTTAACACGGCTTTGCGACCCATGCTTATCGCAAGTTCCGACGGTGAACGCCATCCGGTAGGACACACCGAAAATACGTGAAGATATGCGGGCCCTTCCACCGCGATGGCCTTTTTCACTTTTTCCTCGAGGTCGAACGGATAGCTGGGACAGGCTGTGGCCACATAGGGAATCTTGTGGGCCGCCACGATCTCCGGCATATTCTTCTTCCACGTATGCTGACCTATGCTCTTGGAGCCTGACGGCGAGGTGGTGGTGGAAGCACCGTAAGGGGTAGAGCCTGAACGCTGTATGCCGGTGTTCATGTAGGCCTCGTTGTCATAGCATACATAAAGCACGTCATGGCCTCGTTCGAGCATTCCAGATAGAGCTTGAAATCCTATATCGGCCGTACCGCCGTCTCCACCCATGCCGATAACCTTCACCCTTTTTGTGGATTCCATCCTGCCCTTGCGCTTGAGAGCCTTTAAGGCGGCTTCGACCCCTGATGCCACCGCTGCGGTATTTTCAAACAGCGTGTGTATCCACGTAACTTCCCAGTTGGTGAGCGGATAGCCCGAAGCGATAATCTCCATGCAGCCTGTGGCATTTACCATCACCACATCGCGACCGGCTGCCTTGGCTACGAGCCTTACCGCCAAAGCCTCGGCACAGCCCACACAGGCGCGGTGTCCCGGGGTGAAGCTTTCATCTTTGCTTGCAAGCCTTGATGCATAGACCGAATAATTTTGCATGTTCGTTTGACCTCTTATTTTTATTTCCTAACTCCATAAAATTCGAAAGGCATATCCTGTCCGCTGTCGGCGGCCTTGATACCTTTTTCGATTATCTCGACAAATTGATTGGGAAGTATGTCCCTTCCGCCAAGCCCCGCTATGAAACCTGCTATCGCGGGACGATCTTTCAGGTCGTAGAGGGCGTTTCTCACCTCGGAAGCCACAGGCCCGCCGGGCCCGCCAGACGACACACAGCGGTCGAGTATTATGACCCTTTTCTTTCCCCTGAGAGCGTTGCGAATATCTTCGAAAGGGAAGGGTCTCCAAAGCCTAAGCTTCACCTGCCCGACCTTCTGCCCCTTTTCGCGAAGCATATCGACGGCGACGGAAGCGGTCTGACTGTAGCTGCCCATGGTAAAGATGACCGTTTCGGCATCATCAGCCTTATAGGTTTCAACCGCCTTGTATTCACGACCGAAATGTTTTGCAAAATCCGACCACATCTCATCTATGACGGGTCTTATCGACAAAAACGCTTCTTCCTGAGAAAATTTTATTTCCGTATAGATATTCGGCGGAGCGAAGGTTCCCATGTTGACCGGTTTTTTCGGATTAAGCGGAGTTGGATAATTATTTTTCGGCAGGAAGGCATCCACTTTTTCCTGATCTTCTATAAAAATTGGCTCCACGACATGGGTTAGATGAAAACCGTCTAGATTAACCATCACCGGAAAAAGAACCCGTTTGTCCTCGGCGACCTTAAACGCCCATATAGTGTGGTCGAAAGCCTCCTGACCATTTTCGACGAACACGGAAATCCAGCCGGTGTCGCGCACGGCCATGATGTCGGAATGATCGCCCCACACAGAAAGCGGAGCGGAAAGCGCCCTATTGGCGACCGCCATGACGATTGGAAGCCGCATGGAACTGGCGCAATAGACGACCTCGTGCATGAGCTCGAGACCTTGGCCTGCAGTTGCGGTGAAAGTTCTCGCACCCGCGGCGGAAGATCCCAGGCATGCACTCATCGCGGAGTGTTCGCTCTCGACGCAGACATATTCTGCATCCAGTTCGCCGTCGGCCACGAGCTCCGAAAGATGTTCGACGATATGCGTTTGCGGAGTGATAGGATAAGCCGCGATCACATCGACATTTGCGAGCTTCACCGCTTCGGATACCGCAAGCGAAACTTCTATTCCTTTTCTCTTGCCCATTTTATTTCCTTCTTTGAAACCCTCAATTGATATTTTAAAACTATTAGCGCCTCTAAAAACCATCGTCCGACAAAACAGGTCATCAAAGGGGAGATCTTTTTGACCGACTGAGACGATCTGCATTCAATGAAAATTCAGGGCTTTTAGAAATGCCGTATTATTTCTTCTTCGCTTTATCCTCCGAACCAAGCGGCACCATTTTAAAAGCGCCGGTCACACATTCCTTGGAACAGATGCCGCAGCCCTTGCAGTAAAATTCATCTATTTGTATGAAGCCTTCCGAATCGAAACCGATGGCCGCATCGGGACAAAACATGTAGCACACGCCGCATTTTATGCAGCGCTCTTTATCGTAGCTGGGCTTCATGCTTCTCCAGTCACCGGTGCGATAGCCTTTTGCCCCACCCGGTTTATCGACGATAAAACCCACTTCGATTTCTTTAGCAGTCCTGTCAGCCATCTATCTTCTCCTTGATACTTCTCCTTGAAAACGCCGCTAGCCGCTGATTTTTGTATCGTCGGCCGCACGCCTGAGCGCGCTTATATTTCTCTCGGCAAGTTTTGGATTGAAGCGTTTGTTGATCTGGTCCGCCACAAGATTCACCGGAACTAAATCGCTCGCCGCAAGCAGCGCCCCTATCATCGTCGTATTGGTGATGGGAACTTTCAAGGTTTCAAGAGCTATCGTAAGCGCATCCACGATTGCAAGTTTGCCTCTATAATTCATCTTTTTTCTAAGTTCATCGACAGTCTGCTTGGTGTTCACGACGACAAGTCCGCCATCTTTAAGACCGGAGGTGATATCCATTATCTCAATTAACCCGTCGTCTAGGACAACGACCACATCGGGATTTAAAACCTCCGCGCGGACGCGTATCTGATCTTTTGAAACTCTAAGATACGCCTGAACGGGCGCCCCTCGACGCTCCGGCCCGAAAGAAGGCATAGACTGCGCAAATTTTCCATCCTCTATAGCCGCGAGGGCCACAAGCTCGGCCGACGTTACGGCCCCTTGGCCGCCGCGACCATGAAATCTCACCTCAATCATGGCATTCCTTCCAGGTTATCGATAAATAAAGCTGATTGGAGCTAACTGCCCATCAAAAATCGGCGGCAGACTCTAACTTTTAGATGTATCTGTCAAGGGGATAACTGAAAAAATTTACGGTTCACGGTTTACGAGTTACGGGTTTCCGAGTCCCGAGTTCCGAGTCCCGGATTTTACGGTTTACGGTTCACGGTTTACGAGTTACGGATTTTATTAGATGTCTAGCCTCTTCGCAGCTTGCAACGGGTCGGCCATATTCCTTGGCCATCTGACTCACGCGTTCTACAAACTCTGCATTGGACTTCGCAAGCACACCTTTTTCAAAATAAACGTTGTCTTCAAAACCCACCCGCACAAAACCGCCTCTCTCCACGGCCATTTTGGAAAGCGGCTTCTGCCACCTACCTACACCTGCTATTGCCCAGGTGTCGTCGGGGTCTATCGAATCCACGAGGAAGTTTAGATTTCTCTCTTCTCCGGACATTCCTCCCTGCACGCCGAGCACGAATTGATAGTGTATGGGTTTTTTAAGATAACCTTCCTTGAAAAGTTTTTTTGCTATCTCCACATGACCCGCGTCATAGACCTCAACCTCCGGTATCACCCCAAGCTCCTTCATGTGCTTCGCAAGTTTTTTGACTTCAACGGGATTATTTAGAAACACGTCGTCACCGAAATTCATCGACGCCACGTTAAGCGATGCCATTTCGGGTTTCAACTCAACTATCGGACGGATGCGCTCCTCCATAGGCACCCCCACCGCACCGCCCGTGGAAATTTGAATTATAGGTTCCGGCCCACACTCTTTGCGTATCGCCTCGATGGATGCGCGAAAATGATCAAGCGATTGAGATGGACTTTGTTGCTCATCCCTTACATGCAGATGTATCACGGCCGCCCCGGCTTCCAGACATTCTCTTGCAGCTATGGCTTGCTCCTTTGGAGTCACCGGCAAGGCGGGGTTCATCGACTTTGTGGTCTCGGCGCCGGTTATCGCCGCGGTGATTATAAGCGGTCTCATATCACGCTCCTCTCAAACGCTTCCATCGAAACGAAAAGATAATTCAAATATGTCTTCGTCTTTCTCTACCTTGAGCTTGTACCCACAACCGCGAAAAACAGACATCATGAGCCTGTTTTTGGGAAGGACGGTCGCCACAAAACCCTCTATGCCGACATTTTTGGCTATGGCGATAAGCGACGAAAGAAAGGCCCTTCCAAGCCCGCGGTTTTGCCATTCATCCCTAACCATAAACGATACCTCGGCAAACTTGTCGTCTTTCGACGTGCGAATGTAACGCCCAACTCCTATAATTTTCTCGCCGGCGATGTCTTCTATGGTGGCGACTATGGCCATGTCTTTTTCGTAATCGATGGAAACAAGCGGCATGATTCTCGCGTGAGGCATGGACTTGACCGCCTGAAAAAAGCGCATCTCCACGCTTTTTTCCGAAAGGGCATAGAACATGTCGCGCATAGATTCCTCATCGGCGGCATTTATAGGCCTGAAGGTCACCTCCGTGCCATCAGCTATGATTTGGCAATGAGCGTAATGATCGGGGTATCGGGAAGATATGGCCGAAAGATCGATTTGATCTTCATAGACATACTTCAAGCTTTTGGCCTCATCTAAAAGACCCTTTCTGAATTTCGGATGGGCTAGGCCGATAAGAGAGATGGCGCGCTCGCGTATATTTTTACCGTGAAGGTCCGCAATGCCATATTCGGTAATTACATAATGAACATCTCCGCGGGTAGTGACCACACCAGCGCCCTGACTTAAGTTTGCAACTATGCGCGAAACCTTTTCATCCATCGCCGTGGATTTCATCGCAATAATCGGCTTGCCTCCAACCGACCGCGCCGCCCCCCTTATGAAATCGAGCTGGCCGCCTATGCCGCTGTAGAATTTATGCCCCAGAGAATCGGCGCATACCTGACCTGTGAGATCGACCTCTAGCGCCATGTTTATCGCACACATCTTGGGCTGCCTCGAGATAACGAAGGGGTCGTTTACATATTCGGAAGGATGCATTTCTATGGTCGGGTTGTCATTGATGTAATCATACAGTTTCTTGGTGCCCATCACAAACGACGCGACGACCCGGCCTTTGTTGACGAGTTTTTTGGAGCCGTTGATCACGCCCGCCTCGATGAGATCCATTAGTTGGTCTGTAAACATTTCGGTGTGGATGCCAAGATCCTTCTTGTCCCGCAGAAATTCCAGTATGGCCTGCGGTATGGCGCCGATGCCAACCTCTATCGTGGAACCGTCATCTATCAACGACGCGACGTTCTGGCCTATGCGCCTTATCGTGTCGTCCATCTCGACTAGATCATAGGTGAGGAGCTCGCAATCGGAGGCCACCATATAATCGATGTAATCTGCCGGAATCAGGGAGTCACCGCAGGTCCACGGCATCTTTTCGTTGATCTCGGCAATAACCAGACGCGCATTTTCGGCCGCACTCTTCACCACATCCACCGATACGCCAAGACTTACCATGCCATCCTTATTTGGCGGCGTCGTCTGTATGAGCGCCACATCAAGAGGCGTCCGGCCCTGTTCAAAAAGACGCGGAATATCTGAGAGAAATATCGGCGTGTAATCTCCAAGCCCTTCTTGAACTGCATCCCGAACGTTATCACTTATAAAAAAACTGTTGAACCGATACCGGTCGGGAAATTTATCGCGAGCGTACGGCGCAACTCCCATGGTCAAAAGATGATATATCTCGGCATCGGCTACATCGCGTTTTTCGGAGGTGAGACCGTTTATTAAAAGCTGGGGCGCGGCACAACCTGTGCCTATAAAAATCTTGTCGCCGGCCCGGATGCGAGAAAGAGCATCGTCGGCACTTGTAATTTTATCTTTGTATATTTCTTTCCAGTCGGCGTACCTCATATCCCCTTCCTTTCACACCTCTTACCTAAACGATTCTTACCCGTGCGTCCACCGCCACAGCCCTTGAGAGCTCGTTTGAAACCTTAAGCGGATTTATATCCAGCTCCGAGATCATTGGAAAATCCATGGAAAGCTGCGATATCCTCTGTATGCATTCGGCGACTAGCTGCATGTCCACCGCTTTTTCCCCGCGCACACCCCTTAAAAGATTGTAGGTCTTCGTACCCACTATCATTTTAAGCGCCTGCTGGGCATTTATGGGTGCCAGCTGAAAAGAAACATCTTTTAAAACTTCGACGTATATACCGCCCAGCCCGAACATGAGCATGGGACCAAACTGCGGATCGCGGGTCATTCCGATGATGAGCTCGCGTCCCTCCATTATCATTTCCTGAACTAACACACCTTGTATGCGGGCGTTTGGAACGCGCTCCCGGATGCGGGACATCATAAGCTCGAAGGCATCTGCAACCTCACCGGGACCTTTAAGCCCGACCTTCACACCGCCTACGTCCGATTTGTGGATGATGTCGGGCGAAACTATTTTCATCACCACAGGATAACCGATAGCTCCGGCGGTCGAGACCGCATCGTCAACGGTTCTGGCGAGCCCGCAGCGAGGCACCGTAAAACCGTATGCCGACAGAATTGATTTGGAATCCTGCTCGCCCACATTGAGCTGACCGCGTTTTTTATTTAAATTCACCACCCGATCGACCTTCGTGGAATTGACTGAAAAACGCCTTATTACCTTTCTGGGACTTAATCTCCAGTTCACGTAATTTACCATTACAGCCAAGGCAGCCACCGCTCTTTCAGGGGTGGCATAATGAGGGATGCGATTTTTTTGCAGGACCTCAATGCCCGGCGCCACGCGCGCAGCCCCCACAAACGATGCCACGACAGGTTTTTTGAATTTTTTCACCGCCTTGACTATTTCCAAAGCGGCGCTTTTAGCCTCGGTCATGGCCTGCGGAGCAAGCAACACCACAAGCCCGTCTATTCCTTCGTCTTCAAGCGCTGTCTCCACCGCTTTGCCGTAGGTTTCAGACAACGCGTCCCCCAATATGTCGAAAGGATTGTTCACGTTCGCTGCCGGCGAAAGAAATGATTTGAGATTATCGACGGTCTTTTGCGAAGGCTTTGCGAATTCAAGACCGGCATTCTCGATTGCATCCGTCGCCATTATGCCAAGGCCGCCTGCGTTGGTCACTATGGCGATACGATTTCCCTTCGGAAGAGGCTGATACGCAAAAGCCTGAGCATAATCAAAAAGCGCCTCAAGTGACGGCGCCTGCATCACGCCGCTTGAATGAAAGGCGCACTCATAAGCTAAATTGGCCCCCGCTATGGAACCTGTGTGAGAGCTGGCCGCACAGGCGCCTGCGGCGGTGGTGCCAGCCTTGATAAGTATGATGGGTTTGTTTCGCGTAACCCTTTCGGCCGTGCGTATGAAACTCGGACCGTTTTTGATGTCTTCCAGATAGCCAACGATTACCTTGGTGTCTTTATCTTCGCCCAAGGTTTCGATGAGGATTTCCTCGTCGAGGTCGGCCTTGTTGCCTATGCTTATAAGTTTGGAAAATCCTATATGTTGTTTAAGCGACCAGTCTATGATGGATGTGCACATGGCGCCGGACTGGGAGATGACCGCTATGTCGCCAACCTCGGGACAATCGGCCGCAAACGTCGCGTTTAACTTGGCCACTGTATTGATAAAGCCGACACAGTTGGGCCCCAGAACACGCACGCCGCTTGTCATTGCGGCATTTTCAAGACGCTTTTCAAGCTCCCTGCCTGCAGCTCCCGTTTCCTTGAAACCTGCGGAGATCACGACCGCCGCACTGATGCCCTTGTGTCCGCATTTTTCTATGGTCTCGGGGACGAATTTCGCAGGGATCGATATAACGGCAAGTTCCACACCTTCCGGCAGCAAAGCTACATCGGAATAACTTTTGCAGCCCAGTATTTCGGTTGCATTGGGATTTACGGCATAGACCTCGCCCTCAAAACCGAGATCTAAGATGTTTTTTAAGACCGAATAACCAACCTTGCCGGGCGTATGCGATGCACCGATGACGACTACTGCCTTGGGATTAAAAAGATTTCCAAGCATTTTGGCTCCTTCAAAAAGTATTGCAACGACCGTAACTTTGGAAATGGATTTATACTCGACGACCCAGATCATGCGCCTATAAAAACAATCCTTGCAGGCGTATGGCGCCCATTAACAGACGGGATTTGTTTTGCAAGCAATATCAGAAAATTCGGGAGTCGAACCGATGTTTATCGATTTTTTTTGTCAAGTACCCGATAGAAAACGCGCAATGACGAAAGTAATACGACGACCAAAAGCACCCAAGAAAAGCCCAACATCTGAAAAAACAGCGTCGTTGAATTAACCGCTATGAGGGAGGATCCCGATTTTCCACATCCGGAGGCCAACCCCATGCCCGTGCCGCCGGCTATCACGCCATCGCCTTGTTCATCAGATGATATTTGATTTCCGGAAACGACCTCGTCATCTTCATTTTCACCTGCCCCATCGCCTGCCGCAAACCCGCCCTCGTTGCCGGGAGTTGGTATGTCCAAAGGATTTTGAATAATAGCCACGATACCGCTTAAACCTATGTTGATGGGTTTTGAAAAACGCGAACTCGAATTAAGCCCTGACTTGTAGGAAAAAAGTATCGGAACATTGCGATACTCCGGCGGCAAAACCAACTCCTCAACTCCTCCATCGGCTGCAAGAGACGAAATATCGAGAGATGAGCCCTGCTCTCCAAATATGTCCAAAAAATCGCACGGCTGATTTAATGCCGGCAACACCGCTTCCGAACAATATGCTCCCCTCGTGCGATAAAAATCTATTCTCGCCGGTGCTTCAAGGGCATCGTTTAGAACTAGAAAATTATTATCACCATCTAACCTTACAATACCATCTTCTCCCGCGGCCACCGGAGTTGCCGGCCCTTCGTCGCTGGATGCGTAATAGGAAAAATCTCCCGGATCTTCATCTTGAAAATTTTCTATTCTGTTTTCTATCCTGTAGGCATCGTCTCGAAGTTCATTGTCATCTGATAGATCATTGTTTCCGAACACTCTCGTCCTTTTTATATCGAGATTGACCCGATTAGAAACTAGCCTTATTCCGATCCGATTTCCGGCCGATTCCGACTCGTTGATTATCCTCACATTGTCGGCATCGATGCGCATTCCGTCCTTACAGCCGCGTACTTTCGTATGGTCGATAACCGTGCCGGCGGCCTTTATGTCTAGGCAATCACCGGCATAGCTTCCGTCTCCGTCGATTCTCGAATCAAAAATATAGACCTTTCCGGCACCAGCACCTTTTTCTATGCGAAGGCCTTCCTTGACGTTTTCCAAAACGAGGCCGTTTATGATAAGCGGGGCGGGGCTGTTATGAACTATCGTAAATGTGTGATCGGCATCGTCATGTTTTGCCGACCTTCTCATTTTAAGGCCGTCGATTACAAGGGGTTGTGACCTGTCAACAAGCGTTGTGAGGCTCTTGCCACTACCTACGGTGACGGGACTTGATAGATCAAACTTTAGAAGAAAAAAACTTAATGCACCTTTGTCGCATAGGGGTTCCTGATATGGCGCGTTTAAGTAGGTGGTAAGAGCACCTTCGGCGTTAGGGGCATCCGGCTCCACTTCCGCTGGGGGAATGTTCTGCGCTCCGCATGTCAGAAAATCCGCTTTGTCGTATTTGATGCCGTTTAGTTCAACCTCCTGCAGTTCTAAGGCCCATGAGGACCCTGCAAAACAAATCATCACAAACAGAAAGGAAAAAATTTTCGATATGATTTTCATATATCCCCCATTTCAGATAAGCTTGTTACAAGCAAAACACATGCCAAGATAAAAAATCGTCATGACAAACCAATATGACAATAAAAACAGTAGGTTAGGATTTAAGCGAAAAGTCGGATAAAAAAGATGAAAGACTTCTTTTTCACGGCATTATCAAACTGATAAGAAGTGCCAATAAATAAGGGCGAGGCTAAGGTCAAGGTTGAGGTTAAGGTCGAGGCTAAGGTCGAGGTTAAGGTTAAGGTTAAGGTCGAGGTTAAGGTTTATTATAAAAGACCTCAACCTCGACCTTAGCCTTATCCTTGACCTTAACCTCAACCTCGACCTTAGCCTTACTTCATCCCACGTTCATGTATTCGCGTATCTTGAGAACGATTCCGAGTTCTTTCGCCTTTTTCCTGCATGCGTCAAGATCGAGACCGGGAAGCGCGACGACAGAGGCCGTCACCTCGGGGATATGTTTTTTCGCCTCCACTATGAACCGGCACACCTCTTCATAGGCGAGCGCCCCAAATTTAGACGGACATATTTTTGAATAAAAATCCGCGTCCGCAGCATTTAGCGAGACTGAAACAGAATCGATAATTCCCGAAAGCTCCGGCAGCACATTCCTGCCATAGAGGAGATTGGCCAGTCCGTCGGTGTTAAGCCGCACCTTTTTCACGCCCTTCTCCTTCATGCGCGCCGCTATGACTTTTAAAACCTCTAACCTTCTGGTGGGCTCGCCATATCCGCAAAAAACGATTTCATCGTAATTTTCAGGTTCACCCATAGCCATAAAGATGTCTTCCACACCGGGTTCCTTATCAAGCTTTAGATAATAACCCTTCACCTCGAAGTCGATGAACTTTGGGCAAAACCTGCACGCGAGATTGCAGCTGTTGGTTATGTTAAGGTAGAGGGAATTTCTTATCCTGTAGGCTATGTCGGGAATGAGTTCCGCCCCCGGAAGACCGAAGAGCCTTTTGGCGTTTAAGGTAGTCACCCGGGCGACATCTTCGAGGGAAAGCCCCTTTATTTCAGCTATGCGCTCTGCGACATATCTGACATACGAAGGCTCGTTTATCTTTCCTCGAAAAGGTTCCGGTGCGAGATAGGGACAGTCCGTTTCGATAACCATGCGTTCAAGGGGCATGTTGGCTACCACCTCATGAAGGTCGCGCGCCTTTTTGAAGGTGACGACCCCTGAAATGGAGATATAAAAACCGGCCCCGATTACTTTTTCCGCAAACCTCACGTCGCCTGAAAAACAATGAACGACTCCCCTTCTTTCGGGCAGACCAACATCGTTTAATATTTTCCAGACATCTTCGTGAGCATCCCGGTCATGTATCACTATGGGTTTTCCAAATTCGTCAGCCAGCGGTATGAGTTTTTCAAAAACATTCCGCTGCACGCCCTGATCGGAAAATTTGTGAAAATAGTCGAGTCCCACCTCTCCTAGCGCCACAACTTTTTCGTCGGCAAGCAAACCCTTTAGTTCATCTATCCACAAAGGAGCAAGCTGACCTGCATCATGAGGATGAATGCCGACAGTTGCGAAAAAGCGGGCGTCTGTTTTTGCAAGCTTAAGGGCGCGAAAATTGCCGTCAAGACCGGCCCCGGCCCCGACTAAAATTATAAATTCCACCCCGGCGTTCCAAGCACACGTTTTAACCTCTTCCCGGTTGGCTTCGTATTGTTCAAACGAAAGGTGCGCGTGAGTGTCTATGAGTGGATGTTTTTTATCATTTTTCGATTTCAAGGGCATCATCTTCCTTTGCTTCACCTGCTATCGTTCCGAAATCAACCTTGAATGCGACAAGCATCCTTTCAAGGAGGCTGACATAGTTTTCCTCGCCGGTTTTTTTGGAAAAAGCCCTCGCCTTTTCCAAAAACACTTTGCATGCACCGGCGCCCCAGCCCTTTCTAAGCAACGCCTCTACGAGATTGAAATCCAGATTTTTGGCGGTAACGAAATGTTCAAAATCCGCAACGATAGATTTTTCAAGCATCGACACGGCCTTCTTCTTGTCGCCCTTTTTGCAATACGCAAGGCCCATAGTCGTAAAGGCCTGATGCGCGAAAACCGGATTTTCGGGTATTATTTCAAGAACCCTCTTGGCCTTTTTTATGGCCTTGGAATATTCCGCAAACTGCTCGATGAGCAGCCTAGCTGAGATGATCTTTAACGCGGGATCTGCGGGCAGGAGTTTTTCCGCCCTCTCGTAGTGACGCCAAGCATTTTTATATTCGCCCTGAGCCTTGAAAAGCACGCCCATCACCGAATGAAACAAGGCAATGGAGGCATCGTCGTCGCTTCTGGTCATATTGTTGGCCAGAAACTTTTCCGCATCTGAAAATTGCTTCGCAGCAATCAACTCGAACGCCCTCTTGCAGACATCGGGGACATTTACCGGCTCGCGTTCCTGTTTATTGGGATCGATCATAATTTAGTGATCATCAACCTGTGATCTCGCTGCAACGGTGACGGATTTTACGGCTACTTCACAATAAATAAAAGGACTTTTTTGTGGAAACGTTCCAACTTTGCGCACCTTAGTTTTAATTTCTTTGTAAGTAGAGTCTGTCGGGAAATGCGCTTTTCTTGTCATCCTCGCGAAGGCGGGGATCCATAACTTGTTGAAACAACTGGATTCCCGCTTTCGCGGGAATGACATTCTTGCTGTTTTTTGCATTCCCCGACAGGCTCTAAGTACCTAACATCATGCATAAACCAGTCCTATGAACTGCATAGCACGGAGATCATATCCTCGTGTATCCTGCCGTTTGAGGCAAGAATTTCCGTACCGTACAGGTCATACGTCCCGCCGTCGAAGGTGGTAACGCTGCCCCCGGCTTCTCGTATTATCACGACTCCGGCGGCCATATCCCACGGACACAAAAACAGCTCCCAGAATCCGTCTAGCCTTCCGCACGCGACATAGGCCATATCAATCGCTGCAGAACCCGGTCGCCTCACCGCCTGCGCCTTTTTTACAAAGCGTTCAAAGTTATTTAAGTTATTGCGCTTCTCGCCCTCCTGAATGTTATAGGCAAAACCGGTAGCTACAATAGCCTGATTAAGAGGAGCGTTATCTGAAACCCTGATGATCTCGCCATTTAAAAAGGCACCCTTGGATTTTTCTGCCGAAAACATTTCGTCTCTCACGGGATCGTAAATAACTCCCGCAACAAGCTCCTTTTCTACTTCCAGAGCTATCGCCACAC
>Ga0351859_1116_pt1 | contig 17902 bp, 15 predicted proteins | sample BONcelFGM3001D11_FD_206789 | JGI IMG/M metagenome (GOLD analysis project Ga0351859, IMG submission 206789) | Enriched cells from coal bed in the Powder River Basin, Montana, United States - BONCAT cells FGM rep2 HSBNCT.FGM.300.1.D11 ... | reverse complement strand
GACTTTGGTTTTGGGCGGGCGTTAAACCCGGTGATGTTGCGTACGCCGCATTTGGCGAAGACTCGGTAGCGGAGTTCCATTTCGTCGATGAGCCAGCGGAGCGCGAGGAGGACTTTCTTGGGTTCGGTAACCACCGGAGTCACCAGATGGGGGAGGGTGTTGTAGATCTGCATCTCCACGACCTTGGGATCGATCATGATGAAGCGCAGCTCCTCGGGGGTATAACGGAAGAGTAGGCTGGCGATGATGGCGTTGATGCAGACACTTTTGCCGGAGCCGGTGGTGCCGGCGACCAGGCAGTGGGGCATCTGGCCGAGGTCGGCGATGATGGTGTTGCCGTAGACGTCCTTTCCCAGAGCGAGTGGGAGGCGGGCTTTTGCGTTCAACCATGCTTCGGTTTCGAAGAGTTCCCGAAGGGTGACTTTGACCTTGTTGGCGTTGGCGATCTCGATGCCGACGGTGTCTTTGCCGGGGATGGGTGCGAGGATGTTGATTCGCTCTGCGCGGGTGGCCCGGGCGATGTCGCGTTCGAGTGCGGTGATGCGGTCCACGCGCACGCCTTTTGCCGGGTAAATCTCGAATCGGGTGATGGTAGGGCCCTTGGTGATGTCGCCGGGGCTGGCCTGAATCCCAAACTGTCCCAATGTGTCGATGATGTGGTCCTGAATGGCCTTGAGTTCCGAGGGGTCCGCGGGGATGCGGCCGATGTCGTCGGCGGGGTCGAGTAGATCGAATGAGGGGAGGGTGTAATTTTCGAGATGGACTTCCTGTAGCCCCGGGGTGATGGCGGTTTTTTTGGATTTTGACGCTGGGGCCGGCGGTTTTTTCGACGGCGCGGGCACGGAGGCATCGATGATTTTGGGTTCCGGAAATTTCTGCTCGGCCTCGGCGTCCGGTTTTTTGGGAGGGGTGTCTTTTTCTCCTTTTTTCCGGCGGAGTTTTTTCTCGAGCATTTCGGTTGTCTTTTCGAGATCGCGCTGGTTTTTTTCGAAGAGTTCTTCCTCTGAAAGGCGTTCAAGCCGTCGTTTTCGACGTTTTGCAAACCATGCGGCTATGCCGGAGACACACATTCTAACGAAGCGGATGGGGTGAAATCCTGTGAGCAGGATGAGACTGGCAAGATACAATCCCGTGAGCACGATCGCGGAGCCGACGAAGCCCAGTGCGTTGCCGAATGCCTTCTCGCCCACGTATTTACCAAACCAGCCGCCGGGCCCCTCGATATGAAAGGCGCGATTCCAGCCGGCCAGAAACCACGGTTGCAGGTGCAGCAGGCTGGCACCGCTCAGGATGAACAGGAAGCTCCAGCCGATTCGTCCTTTCAGGCTGAATCGCGTGAAGAGCAACTTCGCCGCGCCAAATCCCAGCAGGAGCACCGCGATCAGGTAGGAGGCTGCTCCAAAGAGAAAATACAGCAGCCCGGCGACCATGACGCCTACGATGCCTACGAAATTGCCGATTTTCGGATTGGGCGGCGTGACGTGACTGAAGAAAATCCACGAAGGAACATCCGCCGGGTCGAAGGAGACCAGTGCCAGGAGCAATAGCAGGCCGACAACCAGGAGCATGACTCCCAGTGCTTCATCGATGGCTGCTTTACCGGATTTTCCCATTGGCGAACCGTCACCTATCGCAAAAGCGGAGCTGCGGTTCAAGAGAACCCCGAAGGAATCCCTCTCGCTCCAGAGCGGGGGTGGCGGTTTTGGAGGGGTTTACAACCGCTCAACTTCCCGTTTTTCGACGAAGATGGGCAGGCCTTCCCGTGAGAAATTGGCCATTAATTCCTCCGGGTCCAGCGCTTCGGGCATCATTACCCCGCGTTCGGGGATTTTTCCGGTGACCAGGAGCCGGGCGGTGAGTGCCGGGGGGATGCCCGTTTGCACGAGCGTGAGGGAGTATCCGTATTTTTCGTACGTCTCGCGGTGGCTGTCCATCGAGTAGACGAAATACTCCACCCGCTTGCGATCCTTGGTGCCGCGGACCTCGGTGCCTACGCAGGAAAATCCGTCCACCGTGGCACCGAGCTGGGCCGGCTTGGGCAGGCTGGCCGAGGCTACGCGCACCGGAGCCACTTCGACGCCATCGACGCGGATTTTTTTCCAGGAATCGAGGTTGAGGAGTTGCAGGGTTTTGGAAATGTTAACGACCTTGTCGGGGACGCTGTATTTGAAGACCGAGTAGCGGACGCCTTTTTCGACAAAGGGCGGGTGAATGCCGAGACTGACGCCTTCCTCGTGGGCGACGGCATACGTTTTTTGAAGGCCGATGGGCTCCGGGAAGCGTACCCATTCCACTTCGGTTTCCAGCGGTTTTCCGCTGACCACGCGGCCGTCGCGGACGTAGTAGGGTGGTGCGCCAAGTTCCTCAAAAAAGGTCTCGGGCGAGAAAAGCACCGCAAACCGGTAGCCGCGCACTTCCGCATTATCCGCATCCAGAACGCGAATGCTCGATGCGGTATCCAGCCGGTCCATGGCCCAGCGAGCGAATACATTGACCGCACCGGGATCCATGCCCATGCACAGGATGCCGGCCAGGTCTTTTTCGAGAAAGCGCTCGTTGAAGAGTTCGATCTCGGTCTCGTAGGAGTTCTTGTTCTGCTTTTTGACCCCCGGTGGCGCGTAGATGTCGGCCGCCATGTCGAGGTAATGGGAGCCCGCACGCACACAGGCTTCCATGACGGAGTGGTTCGTCTGGCAGACGCAGGCATTGCAGGTCACCTTGACGTGGTGCTCCTTCATCAAGGCCGTCAGCTGGTCGGTATCCATCGCATTGGCCTGCACGATGACGAACCGGCTTTTCGGTGTGCGCTCCGCCAGCTTGCGGGCGAATGTCGGGTCCATGTCCGCAAGCACAATGCGGTCAAAACAATCATACTCGTGAAGTCGCTGCCCAATTACGGAGCCGACTCCACCGGCTCCGATTACCATCGCATTTGCCATAAAAAATTCCGTGGACTCCCATTCCCCCGACAGGGAGTCGTTTCCAAGCATCCTACGCCATGCCTGGCATTTGGGCAAGCACACCGGACAAATCGCGGCGGCTGGACGATGTAAAATCCCCTTTGCGTTGGGCCGGGACCCCTGCATGGTGTGCAGTCTCAAACTGTGAAGAAATCGCTCAGTCTCTTTCTTGCCCTGCGCTACCTTAAGCCCAAGCGCACGTTCCTTTCGATCATTACGCTTATTTCCATCGTCGGGGTGACGCTCGGCATTACGGTGCTTATTCTCGTGATTTCGGTGATGACGGGATTCGAGCTTGAGCTTCAGAAGAAAGTCATCGGCTTCGACGCCCATGTGGTCGTGACCAATGGCGGGTTAATGCAGGGCTGGCGGAAGCTGGCGGATGAGATCAAAGATCTGCCCGGTGTGGTAGCCGTTGCTCCTTACATGCAGGGGCCGGTGCTTGCCGAGTTCCAGCACCGCCGGTACGCGCCCAAAATTCGTGGGATCGACCCCGAACAGGAATCCCGCATCAGCGACATCAAGAAATTCATCGTTGCCGGCGATCTCGATCTCGATGGAGACAAATGCGTCATCGGCTCCGAACTGGCGCACATGCTGGGTGTCCGGGTCGGCGACCAGCTCTCCCTCTACTCGCCCGAAAATATCGAATCCGTGGTCGACGAACTCGACCGGCTCAAGCAGGAGGGGAAAAACAATCCCGAGGAAATCGACCAGGTCAAGGAGATGATCCTCCCCACCGAGCTCACGGTTACCGGCATTTTCGAAAGCGGGCGCTATCTTTACGACAGCGAGTTCATCCTGGTCCCGCTCTTCGTCGGCCAGGAACTCTACGGCCTCGGTGGCGATATTCACGGCCTTGCCATCAAGACGGAAGATCCCTTCCAGGCCGAGGTCGTCAAACAGGAGATCATGGAAAAAATCGAACCGCCGAATCTCGCGCTGACATGGGTCGACATGAACAAACAGCTTTTTGACGCCATTGCCATGGAGCGCAGCGTTATGTTTTTCCTCCTTATGTTCATCATCCTCGTGGCCGCGTTCGGCATCATGAACACCCTCATTACCGTCACCGTGCAGAAGACGCGCGAGATCGGCATCATCAAGGCTCTTGGAGCGCAGACCCACCAGATTATCGGCATTTTTGCGGCCCAGGGCATGGTGGTGGGCTTTTTCGGCACGATTACGGGGCTGACTCTCGGGATGACCCTCATTCGCTTCCGTAACGAGTTCAGCCAATGGCTGGCCGATGTCCTGCATATCGAGATCTTTCCGCGCTCGGTCTACCAGTTCAGCGAGATTCCGGCGAAAGTCGTTCCGTCCGACGTGGCCATCATCTGCATCAGTGCATTCTGCATTTGCGCCGTCGCGGCATTGATTCCCGCCTGGTTCGCCGCACGGCTCGATCCCGTCAAGGCGCTTCGTTACGAGTAGCGAGCGCCTCGTCCGCGCTTCGTGAGCATCCTCTGGGCAGTGCCTTCGGATCGCGCCCGATCAGGATGAAATCCTCCCCGGCCCGGATCGCCAAATCCCGGGTCTGCACCGCACAGACGGAACCCAGATTCATGGCGTCGAACAGGCGCAGCACGCCCATCCCGCCTTCTGCGACCTCGCACCCCGTCTCCGGGTCGATGACCACGCCTCTCGCCCACGGCGGCCGACGGTGAGGCGCCCCCACGCCCGCCGTGTAAAACTGTGACGACAGCTCGGTCATCCCGTATTCATTAAAAATCGCATCCGCCCCCAGGCCCAGCCGTTCGCCAAACATCCCATGGAGCGCCTCCTTGGAGAGTGCGCGCCGGGTTCCCTTGTAGCCTCCCGTTTCCACCGCCGCGGAGGCTTCCGGCAGTCGGAGGCGGCGGCACTCCAGCCATTCGAACCAGTCGAGAAAGGCCAGGGCCGTGCCGAAAAGAGTCACTGGTTGCGATGCCTGATCGATTCTTTTCTCCAGCTCTGCCCAGGCTCTTCCGGAGCTGCGCACAAAAAATGCTGAAGACGGAGCCAACCACGATGCCATTTGACTCAAGGACGAATAAGGCGCTTCCACTGCGTCCGGCACGAGCGCAAGCACTCCGGTCCGCCGGAGGCCGGCGCGCATCCATCCTGATTCCGAGGCAGCCTTGTAAAGCCGTAACGATTTAAAGTGATGTTCGCCGTACCCCTCGCCAGTCGTGCCGCTGGTACGAAATGTTCGCACGGTTTCCTCAGCCGGGAAACACCGTACCGCGCATTGCTTGAAAATCTGCTGGGGCAGCGCCGGGATGTCCCGCCAGTCGCGGACCGCCGGGCGGGTGTCGCAGAACGCACGGTAGCCGGAGTTGGCTGTGCGCTGGAAAGCGTGGATTTCGAGGAGCATCTCCCCGAGATTTTCCCGCTCCGCATCGTCCGTCCAGCGCAGCAGGCGGTCTTCCAGCTCGGTAAATTTATCGGCCATGACGGCGTCATACTAGCCTGCCGCCCCTGCCGGGGTTCCATGACAAAATTGTCACACGCCAGTCCGGGCTCATTCGGTTTACAACGGGTTCAGTCGTAGCACTTCAATGAGTTGTAAGCGTTCCTGCCATCCGGTATGCCTTTTGTGGGTGCTTTTTGCATTCCTCGTGCAGCCGCTTTGGGGGCAGGGAACCGGCCGTGGCAAGACGGCGGACGAGATTTATATCGCGGCCGTCACTGCTTACAACAAAGGTCAGTTTGAAGAAGCGGTCGCTGGATTTAACAAATACATCGCCGACTATGGCGCTTCCGAGCAGGCCCGGGAGGTGATCGCCCAGCTCCGTTACCCCCTGGCCATGAGCCTGCTGCATCTCCAGCAGTTCGACGACGCGCTTCCCGCTGTCGAAGCCGCCCTCGGCACGGAGCCGCCGCCGATTCCCGCTCAGAAGGAAACCCTCCTTTTCTGGAAGGCAGTCTGTCTCATGCAGCAGGAGGACTACGAAGCCGCACGCGAAGCCTTCGTTAAATTTCAGAGCGAGTTTCCCAAAGGCGAAAAAGCCGGCGAAGCCATTCTGCTCCATGCGGTTGCCTATTTGCTTCAGGATAAATTCGAGGAAGCCGCCAGCCAGCTCGGGCAGGTCAAGGGGCGGCTTTCACCCATCGATCGGGGCCGCGCTTCCGTTCTCGAACTCTACGCCCTTATTGAATCCGGCCAGAAAAACAAGGCGCTCGACCTCGTCGTGGAGGAATTCCCCCGCATCGACCAGATGCTCCAGATCGCGACCTTCCAAACCCTCGTCTTGCAGCTCGGTTCCAGCTTTCTCGAGGACAAACAATACCGCAAGGCCATCCTGTGCCTCCAGCGCGTATGGAGTCGCGACCGTCTGCTGACTCATCAGGAAAAGCGCCTTGCCGACCTTGAGGACGCACTCGCCGCTGCCGAGGCACAGCCCGCTTCGGATGCCTACCGCAAATTTCAGCTCCGGCAGATCATTGCCAAGGTCCGGCGCGAGCTTCAAAACTTCCAGAAGATCGAGAACTTCGATTCCGCCCTCCGCCTGCGGCTCGCCACGGCTTTCCAGGCCATGCGCCGCTATCGAGAGGCCGCCCTCATCATGGAGGAAATGCTCACTGAAATGCCGCCCGATCCGGTTGTCGAAGCCGCCACGGTGAATCTCGTCCAAAGCTGGTCCGCCATCGAGCGCTGGGACAAGGCCATCACTGCCGCCGAACTCTTCGAGAAAAAATTCCCGAAATCCGCCAAGCTCCCCATGGTGCTCTACCTCAAGGGCATTGCCGAGCAGCGTGACAACCGGCAGCCCGCCGCCATCGCCACCTTCTCGGACATTCTGAAGAAATATCCCGACTCCGAATTCGTCCCCCGGGCGCTCTTCATGAAGGGCTTCAGCCAGCTCCTGGCCGAGCAAAACCCCGAGGCCATCGCCACTTTCGACGAATTCGCTGCAAAATACGGCAACCACGAGTTCGCCGATGCCGCCGCCTATTGGCGCGGCATGGGATTTTCCTTCGATAAACAGCACGACAGGAGCCGCGAGGCCATGGCCGCCTACTTGAAAAAATATCCCGAAGGCGCTTGCCGCGGCCTGGCGACTTTCCGCATCGCCTACGCCGATCAATCCCTCCTTCGCTATCCCGAAAGCATCCGTGAGCTCCTCGACTATCTGCGGGAATACCCCGGCCACGAATCCAACAACGAAGCCCTCCTCTTGCTCGGAGACGCCTACATGGCCGAAGGCGAGATTGATTACGGCATTGCCGCCTTCAAGCGCATCCCGCCTGAGGATACGAAATTTTTTGAAGAGGGCTGGTTCAAGATCGGCAAGGCGCTTCGCCTCCAGGAGAAACCCGGCGAAATGCGGGCGCACTTCGAGCAATTTTGCGCCGAGCACCCCCGCAGCCCCCGCGCCGCCGAGGCCATCTACTGGATCGGCTGGACTTACCGGCAGGCTGGGGACAACGACAAGGCTCGAGAGGTCTATTGGGAGGCCATCACCAGCATGGGCAACGACCCATCCATCCGCAGCGTCGATGAGCTCTTTCCCGCGCTGTCCAAGCTCTACAAGTCGCCCGAAGAGCAAACCCAATACCTCGCCCGCCTTCGCGATCTAAGAGAAGAGGCCGACGCCAGTGACAAAAAGACCCTCGCCATGCGCTCCCTGTGGGCGCAAGCCCAGGTTCTTGCGGCAAAAAATGGACCCGCAGCGGACGGGCTCATGCTGGCCGCCGCCGATCGTGCCGAGGTCTCCTCGACGAATCCCATGCTGCTGGCCAACTTCGCGGAAACCCTCCAGGCCCACGGCCAGGCCGACCGTGCCGAGCAAATGTGGCGCGATCTCATCAAATGGAATCCCCGTGCCAGCCAGAAAGCGCAGGCCTTTTTTGCCCTCGCGAATCTCGAACTCTCCCGCGGCAATGAGCCCGCGGCCCTTGCCTGGATGGATCGATTCGAGCACGAAACCGGCGGATCCCTCCTGCTCTCACGGGTTCTCCTTGCCAAGGCGGACATCCTGGCCAAACGCGGTCAGTTCGACGCCTCCCGCGCCGCGCTCGAACGCCTCCTCGCCAGCGAATACGCCTCTGGCCCGGACAAGGTCGCCGCCCTCTACACGATCGGCGATCTCTACATGCAACAAGGCAAACCCGAGCTTGCCATCCCGTACTTCCAGCGCATTTACATCCTCTACGGACGGTGGTCGGACTGGGTCGCCAAAGCCTACTTCCGCAGTGGGGAAGCCTTCGAAAAAATCAACGATCCTGAGTCCGCACGCAAGACCTACGACGAAATGACCAAAGTCGAGGCCATCCGGGCCTGCCCGGAAATGGAAAAAGCACGCAAACGTCTCGAAGCGCTTGGAGGAGCGGTAAAATCATGAGCGTCCGCACCGCCGCCCTGCCGCTCCTCGCCCTGCTTGCGTTCGCAGGCGCATCCCATGCGCAGGACACGCTTTTCATGAGCGATACGGCCGGCAGCATCCGCACAGGCAGGGTGCGTGGTTGCGATGCCGGTTTTGTAAAACTTGAAATTCCGCTCAAAGGCGCGTCCGCTGTTGCCACCGTTACCGTGCCCCTGGCTGAGATTGCCCAGATCGAGTTTGCCCCCGACGAAGCCCGGGACCGTCTGCTCGAAAATGCCAGCGCGGCCACCCTGCCACAAATCGCGGCGCTCTTTCGGAAATGGGAACCCTTCCTCGGACTGGCCAAGTCCCCCGCCGGCAAGGCGGGTAACGTCTACGCGGGTCTGCTGCTCAAGTCCGGCGAGTCCGAAAAGGCAAGGCAGGCACTCGAACTTTTTTCGCGGATCGAAAAGGATGGCTGGAGCGACGACGACCGTCTGGCTGCCCGGCAGGGCCGGCTGCGCGCCATGGTTGCCACGGGAAACGCCGCCGGAGCCGTCGGCGAAGCTGCGGAACTGGCGAAGGAATCCGAAGATCCGGAAATCCTCATCGAGGCCAAATTCATCCTCGCCGAAGTCGTCCAGGCGCAGCTCAAGAAACTCGTCGAGGACAATCCTCGCTGGTACGAGGACGCCCTCATCCGCCCCGAATACCACCGCCTGGCCAACGAAGCACTCGATCTCTACCTGTATCCCTATCTTTTCTACGGTTCGGAAACCGATGCCGCCGCACGCGGGCTCTGGGGAGCCATCACCATCTACGAATTTGTCGGCGACCGGCACAACGCCCTCGAATCCGCCCGCGACATTACCGCCCTCTACAAGGAAACCCGTTACGCAAAACTGGCCGGCGACTACATCGCCGGACTTCCGGAAGCAACCCAACAGCAAGACAACGAAAAAGAAGCTCAAGATGAAGCCGAACCCAATCCATCCTAGCCATCGCACGCCGAGGCTGCTGGCGGCCGTGGCCGCCGCCATGTTCCTGTGCGCGGCCGCCACGCCGCTCACGCTCCACGCGCAGGACGCGCCTCCCGCCCCCGCCGAAGTCAAAAGCAAGACCCTGCTCGATATGTTCACCGCGGGTGGCATCCTCATGTATCCGCTTCTGCTTTGCTCCGTGGGCACGGCCGCCGTGGCCGTGTATTGCTTCATCCAGATCAGCGGCAAAAAAATGATGCCGGGCTCCCAGGTGGAGGCTGTCGGCCAGTATATGCAGCAGAGGGACGCCGCCAGTGCCTACTCGCTGTGCCACGCGAACCCGAATGTCTTCACCAGCACGATGTCCTCGGCATTGTTGAAGGTGAATTTCGACCGCGATCTGGCCAATAAACTTTCCATGGAACAGGCCGCCGGCGAGACGCTGTCCAACGAGGAAACCAAGCTCATGCTTTGGGTCAACTACCTCAATGTCTTCGCTACCATCGGCCCCATGCTGGGGCTTCTCGGTACCGTCACCGGCATGATCCAGAGCTTCGATATGCTGGCGGCCGGAAAGTCCGAACCCTCCGATCTCGCGGGCGGCATCGGCGAAGCCATGCTAACCACCGCGGGCGGCCTTTTTGTCGGTATTCCGGCCATGTTTTTCTATTTCTACTTCCGGAATCTGCTCACGATTATTGTCGCCAACATCCAGAAGCGGGTGACGTTTATGATCGACCTGCTCTCAGGCGAGTTGAAGCTCGAAGGCGCCGCCACCGATTACCAGGATGCCACGCCGACCGGGGAAGGTGCGCCCACGGAGGTCTAAGAGTGGTTTTTTCACTTATAAACTTAATTCTTTAAAACTTCCATTCCATGAGACTGTCGAGAAAAGCGGAGGATGAGATCGGGTTCCAACTGGCACCCATGATCGATATGACTTTTCTGCTGCTCATCTTCTTCATGGTGACGACGAAGATTTCCAAGGAGCAGATCAAGGTCGATATTAAGCTGCCAATTGCCAGCAACGGCATCATTCCGTCCGATCTTAGTAATCGCGACATCATTAGCATCGATGGCGATGGGCAGTATTTCATCGGTCAGGAACCTGCGACCCGGGAGGAGCTTTCAAATTATCTCAAGAAACGGTTCGAGGTGGTTCCGCCTCTCAAGATCTACGTGCGGGCGGACAAGAATACGCCGGGCAAAAAAATCAAGGAACTGATGCGGATCGCCTCCGAGGCAGGTGCGCTCAATGTGATCTTTGGAAGCTATCAGAATTAAATGTCCGGGCCGCCGTCCAACCAAAATCCTTATCCTTAATATTCCCAACCTCCGATGCAGCTAAGGCGAAAAGACGTCCAGACCGTCGAAATGCAAATGGGCCCCATGATCGACATGGTGTTTCTGTTGCTCGTCTTTTTCATGGTCACGGCGAAACCCATCAAACAGGAGAGCGAGATTGATATTGGGCTCCCCGGCACGGTTTCGCAGGAGCAGAGCGTTGATATTCCCGATGAGCAGCGCATCCTTATCGAGGGCAGCGGACAGGTGTATTTGAACGACCAGCCGATGGACTCCCCGTCGAGCGCCCAGCTCCCCACGCTGTTGAAGACGTTGTTGCGTTTCAAGGAATCGGCGGACGCGAATAAAAGTGAGGCTCTGGTGACCATCGATGCGGCGGACGATGCCAAACACCAGCGCATTGTGGATGTGATGAATGCCGCGGCGAAAGCAAAGATCACAGGCATCACCTTTGCGGACTCCAGCGAAACCGGGGAGGACTTCTAGGATGGCGCTCGAGCAGATACTGGAGGACGGACGGCAGAAAAAGCGCCTGCGCAAGCTGCTCATTACGATTTTGATCGGAGTCGTTGTCCTGCACATTGGCGCGGGCATTGTGGCGGGTGTTCTGGTTGTGGCCCGGTATTTGATTTCGCCACCAGCGACTTTTCAGGTCCAGAAAGACATCCGCCTGCCGGCCCGGGAGCGGGAGAACAAGATGAATATGGCGGAGTTGGATGCCATGACGCCCAAACCCAGCTTCAACGACAAGCTGCAGAGCCTACAGCCGGCTGATTTTGCGCTGCCCAATCTGCCCAAAATTCCGATGGATCAGATGCTGCCTCTGGATCCGAGCGAGATCGTTTCCGATCAAATTTCCAGCATGGTCGGCACAGGCATGGGTTCCGGAGGGGGCGATGGTGGCGGCTCCGGGGCCGGTGGACTGGGGTCGACGATGAGTTTCTTTGGCATCAAGGACCAGGGCAAGAGCGTCGTCATTGTCGTTGATACGTCGAATTCGATGTTCGAGCGGTCGAGCCGGGGGACGATGTATCACTTCAATTTCAAGACGATCAAGGACCAGGCGACCGAACTCATTCAAAAATTGAGCATCAACACGCGGTTTAACGTGATTATCTACGAAGGCGGGTCGATGGCATTTGCCGAGAGCAATCTGCCGGCAAACGATGAAAACAAGGCGGCGGCCACCCAATGGATCAACGACTTGAGCGAGGATCCCGAGATGTCCATCAGCGGACGATCAGGCAATGGGCCGAAATTAATGGAAGGCGGCGGCACCCGGCTCGACACAGCCATGAAACAGATTTTTCAAATGCAGCCGGAGGTGGTCTTTCTCATTACGGACGGAGAGATTAATCGCGGGAATTTTGACGCGATTCCCGAGCGGGAGATGCTCGACATTATCGGAAAACTCCAGGCCGGCATGTCTCAACCGGCGCGCATTCATGTGATCCATTATCTAACCAGCGTGACGAAAGGCGACGAGGTGAAGACCCTGCGATCCATCGCCCGCCGCAATGAGGGGCGCTTCCGCCAGGTCAAAGCCGAGCCGGTAAAGAAATGAATGCCCGTTTTGTCAATTCCGGGCTCGCCAACACCCCCTGCCTGGGGTATGAGCAATCACCATGAGCGAAGGAGAGCTGAACCCCCTGCCACCTGAGCCGCCGATCGACGGCCCGGAAAAGAAATCAAAGAGCGACTTTTTCAAATCGCCCGATATTCCCTACCCGGCGGGCGCTCCGGAGCAGCGCCAGTGGGCGGTCGCCATCCATGCCAGCGGTTTCGCCGGGTTGGTGTTTCCATTTGGGAATATCCTCGCTCCCTTGATCCTTTGGATGATCAAAAAACCCGAAGGCGCCTATCTCGATGAGATCGGCAAAGAGGTGGTTAATTTCCACATCAGTTTCTCGATTTATGCGGTGGTTTCGATCCTTGCCGCCATCCTGTTGTCCTGCCTCATCATTCCGATCATCCTGCCATTTGTTGTGGGAATCGGGGGCATCGTCCTGATGATTCTTGCCATCGTGAAGACGAGCAACGGCGAGGACTACCGCTACCCGGCGACGATTCGGTTTATTAAATAGGTGGTGTCCTAATTTGAGTTGATGTCCGGTGAAATCTCTATCGTAGCCATAAACTCACGAACGGACAGGAGAGACGGTGTGCTTCGGGACGGCGATAGGCTGAATTTGCATGTCGCCGTTATTTAGTGCCTCTAAAACGCTATCGGATGTGATTGCGACAGTATCGCCAAAATCCCCGTAAACCACCCTGACATGTCTCGCTCCTCGGTAGTCGGTCACTTCAACTTTATCACCTTTTTTGTAGTTCATGGAGTGACGCTCGGTTACGCCAAAGATATGCGCAACACAAAGTCCAAGTAAGTCCGGCATAAAAATGTTGACGGCATAAAAATCTTACGCCAGATTCCGTGAATAATCCAAATATGCCATGAGCGCAGACGCAGAAATCAAAAAGCCGCCCTACTTGTCCTTTGTGACCTTCAAGAATTTCATTGAGGGGTTGAAAAGTGGCGTTATTCCATCACGAATCGACAAGAGTTTAATGGTCGGGCAATCCGGCACTAATCAGAGCTATCTCATGTCAGCGTTGCGGTTCTTTAGTTTGATCGCCGGTGAAGGGGAACCGCAGCCTGACCTAGAAGTTTTAGTTCACGGGCAAGAAGCGGAGCAGAAAGCCCTTTGGAAGAGGATGTTTCTAGATTCTTACGCGCCGATTGTTGGCGATCTAGACTTGGAGCGAGCTACAGTCGGTCAACTGCATGAGAAGTTTTCGGCGTTGAATTTGAATGGCGAGACCGTTCGCAAGTGCCATTCATTTTTCTCGGCGGCAGCGGAAGAAGCCAGCGTTCCATTGGCTAGTCATCTCAAGGTTGTTACGCGCAAGTCTGGAACAAGCGGCGTGCGCAAATCACGAAAGCCTAGAGTCGCGCCAAAACCTGATTCTGATGCTCCGCCAATTGTTCCGCAGGTTGCTGGGCATACTCATGCGACCCTTCCTTTATCCAGCGATAACGCCCGTTTCGTCAAGTTGACTGCGCCCGCAACAGTCACGTCAGTTGAACTGAATCGAATTCAACAATGGCTGAGCTTTCAACTCATCGTCGAAGATCCAACGGATGATGATTGAGTGAAATTTGCCCCGGTCGTGTTGACGCACGCCGGGGCTGAAACAAGACCTTGTGACCGAAGGTGAACCGTTCCAGCCCGCCTTCCAAAAGCGGGAAAGCGGAACCGGGAGAGGTCCAAACTCTCCGATCAGGTCACAGGGCACCTTTTCAATGGGGGCGTAGGTTAATCGGTAAACCGGCTGGCTCTACACCTTGCAAATGCGGGTCCGATCCCCGTCGCCTCCATCAATTTGATTTAAGTATGACTACTTAACGTAGGATTTCAACAGGTTTTCTATCAGCGGAGACGCTTTTCCTCCCCACTTTTCAAGGGCGGAATCCAGTGTTTCGCCGTCAACAGAGATCGAAATTTTCCGTTTGGTTTGTCCAGTAGGTCGTCCAGCCCCCTCTCTAGCGCCGCCTCTGTTTGAATTATTTCCTACTTTTTTCATTGACCTTTAATTGAAATAGGTCATACTTTTATCAACTTCAAGCGAAATATGGCAAACACCCTTTCCACCGAAAAGCAGGCAATGGTCATTGGCGCATTGGCCGAAGGAAACAGCATCCGAAGCATTGAGCGGATGACCGGCATTCACCGCGATACCGTCATGCGTCTTGGCGTTCGCGTCGGCGAAGCATGCGCCGCCGTTCTCGACGAGAAGATGCGCAACCTCGATTGCAACCGCGTTGAGGTTGATGAAATTTGGGGATTCATCGGGAAGAAACAGGCCAATGTGCGCGGCACGGATAACCGCTCTGAGGTTGGCGATGTCTGGACGTTCCTTTCCATCGATCCCGAAACGAAGCTCATGCCGTCTTTCGTGGTCGGGAAGCGGGACAAGTATCACACCCAAGTCTTCATGGATGATCTTGCTGGCCGGTTGAAAAACCGAATCCAGCTTTCCAGCGATGCAATGGGAGCCTATGCCGATGCAGTTGAGCGGGCTTTCGGTGCCGACATCGATTACGCCCAAATCGTAAAGGAATATTCATCCCCTGTTGCCGAGGAACGCCGTAAGTATAGCCCGGCCAAGCTCACCGCCGTTTACAAGACTGCGATCAATGGCCTGCCGGTTCCGATGCTCGCTTCAACCTCGATGATCGAACGCGCCAACCTCACCGTTCGGACCCACTGCAAGCGCCTCGCCCGCCTGACGCTGTCTTTTTCCAAGAAGAAGGAGAATTTCGAGGCTGCCATCGCCCTTCATCTGGCGTATTACAATTTCGTGAAATTCCACGGTACCCTCCGCATGACTCCCGCAATGGCAGCAGGCGTTGAGCGTTCGCCGTGGAAGGTTGCCGATCTAGTCGATGCAGCGAAATAAATACATCACAGATCTACAGAATGCGATTCGCGCCGTGCATGGGTGCGAATCGCATCACGTTTCCACGAGCCGTGTAGTGTCTCAATTTGAAGGTGAGACGGCATGGGACGGGGAAGTAGAGACTTTCGACCTTGTAGGGCATATCAAGGCGCAACGCTGCCACGCTTGGGGGTATGTCGAAGACGGTCAGCTTCGATCTACTGTTGTGCTCGAATTGCCGCCCGTGGATTCGCCGTCAAGCGCTGTTGACGTAGCTATTGCGGCAAAACGCTCTATATAGCTAAAAGACGCATACCGTGGAACAACTGTAGAACAACCGTGGAACGCGTGGAACAATGTTGCATATGCAACATTTTCTGCTTTCCATCTTCAAAAAAGGCGTTAGTTGAAGAAAGCGCGATTGCGCTCGCATAGACTACCACAAACGATTCAATTGAAATGTCAAACACGTGTGATTTGCCGGAAACAGTAAAAGCGTATTTTCCTGAAGGGGTATCCACAACAGTCACTCCTGAAGAAATCGCAGCGCTTGAACGCATTCTTCATTTAATCGATGTGCGCAATCAGCATCTTGCGAATGTGTCTCAATGGCTGATTTTGTGGGATGGTATCCGTGATCTCTGTAATAGATTTTCGTTTACATCGCATGAAAATAGAGCGGCTGTCGCGACCGCATTCCATAAACTACTCACGGATGTAAAAAGGCTTGGTATCGACCTCCAAGACTATACGAAGCGTCTTTCGGTTTCTCCGGAACACTTTTACTTGGTTACAAATTGCGAAGTGGCCAGCTTTGAAAGCTGCATAACCTTCCTGCACGACAGGATTCTTCAGTGGTTCGACTGTGGCGTCTCAGACGAAATTGTTGAAAGCGTCTGGGCCTCACAGTTCAATGAGCGCAACTTATCACTTTAGAAACGCTCTCGAATATCAGTTTGAGATGTCGCGAAATCCGCCCGCTGAACAAGCAGCGTGGAGGAGGCTTTATAACGAGGCTGTTCAGTTAGCCGCAGACTTCGGAAAAGGGAACGCATCCGACCTGCATTGTGCCATTTTGCGAAGAACGGCACCTTACTGCCAGGCGAGGCTTTTAGGTATTCCGGCAGAAGAAGCATTTGAAAAAGCTTATCGCGATCAATTGCCGCCTCCATTGACGGTTGCATCCTAGTTTCGGTTTTTATCCCGGATTCAAATTAGGACACCACCATTAAATAGTGGCGCTTGCGCTCGGCTGGATTCCGGCTACGGTCTATACCCATTGGGGGCGTATTGGTTTCGACTGATTGTTCGATGCCGAGCTCGCATGCCGAGGATGATTCGTTGGCCTCGTTAATCACCGGATCAAACAAAATAAATGCAGATTACGAAGATCTAGCTCTCGCGGCCTAAGTCGCTGCGACGCCTGCTAAAGGCGAATGCGACGGCAGCAGGCTGGCTGGGTGACGGTGCGACCGCGTCACTTGGTGAATTCGATTTCGTGGACGCTAGGGAAAGAGTGGCGTGTCGATCCGCAGCTTTTTTCTGAAATTAAGGATCGAATAAGCATGTAGAAGGCCCGCGTAGCGCGCATTCAGGACAGGGGTTCGAGTCCCCTCGCCTCCACTTTTCTATTTTACTCTGTAAAAATCCTCAGAAAGAGGGTTGAGGGGGTAAGGTAAGACCCAAGGCAAGCCTATTTCCGCTGATGTCCAAGAATTTGTCCATCAAGAGGCTTTTTGGAGCGAAGGGCCGCTGCGGCGGTTGCCGATTACCGGAGTAATCGCTGGCGCGACTCTTCCTCGCTTTTACGGCGGGCTTCCTGCCACCGTTCTAGCTCGGGAGTGACCATTTGGATGAAGCGCTCTCGGAAGAGATTATACTCCTGCTCATCCTCGAAAAATGGATGAGCCAAACCGGGGGCCTCTGGCAGAAGCTCAATGATTTCAGGCATTGGAGTTATAGTGTATGCAGGTTCGAGGTGAAAAGTGAATACGAATTTGACTGGTTCAGCGGGATCTCTAAAACCTCCTGTCGACGGTTGAATGCGGCTCCAGAATCGAGAAAAAGCTTTTCCGGATAGTGCAGCGCGATCCAGCCATCAGGCTCATGTGCATTTCGAGTCGCATCCCAAATGACTTCGCCTAGAATTTTCTTGTCGGCTGTATACTCGTCTCGATCCGCGATTTCGCAAACCCAGATGAAGTGCGGCATCGGCAACCGGCGATACAACTCCTCGACTCGAGTATTCCCCATTACCCGCTCGCGTAAGTGGCGTTTGAAAGATCGCGCGGACGTAAGATAGAGACGTCGCAGCAGGCTTTTTCCTGCCAGAAGTGGCGAGTTCGCTGCTATTCCTGTTGCTGGATCGTTCAACACGATGTCGATTGCAGACTGAGCATGCTCTGCCGACAAAAATGCCTTCTCCGGCAGAGGCACAATGAATTCTTGGATGACGCTCCAATCGTAGGTCGAATCTTTCGGACCCGTGGGGCCGGCTCGGCGCAACGCTTGGTAAGGGTGACAATTGTCATCGCTGATGATAAATGCCTCATTGAACTCAGACGTGTAGATCGAAGTTCCTGCTGCTGGAGCTACAGCTTTAGTGTAGTCTGATGAGTGGCCATGAGCAACGACGACGTGTCCAGGGACAGTAATCAGCAGAGGCAATCCTGATTCAATATATGTGTAAAGCAGATGCTCAAAGTGCGTGAATTGTGCACGGCTATAAACTACCGGAGCAAAACGCTGGAGGCGCAATGCCTCAGCTAATTGCCATGAATACAGACCAGCCGATGGATACACACGACTTCCTACCGCGTGGTTTGTCGCCAGATTGGTAATTTGAAACGGGAGTATTTCCGAATACCATTCGTATCTGTTGCTGTAATAACGCAGCAGCATCCAGAGGGCAGATTGCGCACACACTGTCGCG
>Ga0351859_1109_pt1 | contig 18851 bp, 8 predicted proteins | sample BONcelFGM3001D11_FD_206789 | JGI IMG/M metagenome (GOLD analysis project Ga0351859, IMG submission 206789) | Enriched cells from coal bed in the Powder River Basin, Montana, United States - BONCAT cells FGM rep2 HSBNCT.FGM.300.1.D11 ... | reverse complement strand
CATTTAAGCCCGATTTGAATATGTTTTTCCTGTGGGCAGTGATGAGCGCCTCCATATTGTCGCTGGTGCTTTTTTCGAGGCTGTTGCTGTATCCGCCGTTTAACTGCCCGATGAAATCAACCGGTTTGTTTTTAGAAGTGAACTGCTCTACCCCGTAATCGCGCCCGATTCGTCCTGTGGCATTCAGCCAGGGTGCAATGTCATAAATCAAAGCAACAGAACCCGTGTATTTATCCCGGTCCTGCCAGGTGTTGTTGTTGTTGTAATTCCACCACAGGTATCGGTCAACATAAAGAAAAGGATATCCATCCAGCATATTTCTCGAACCATCAGGCAGTTGATACGTTTCCATATCAATACCCTGATAACTTCGCGGCCATGAATACAGAAATCCTTTGCTGAATGAGTTGCCGTCCTCACCGATCATCGGACTGTTTTTCCTTTTATATTTCACATAGGTCAGGGTAGCATCGGCTTTCAGCTTTTCTGAAATTTTGATGTTGGTTCCGAAATTAATGGTGGTGCGGTTGTAGTTGCTATTGTTTATAATAGGTGAATGATCCTGATTGGTAAACGAAAGCCTCAATGTGCCTTTGTCGTTTCCACCCTGAACCGAAACATTGTGCGTTTGTGTAATCCCGTCTTTAAACGGGGCTTTCAGGTTGTCGGGTTGTGGAGAGTAATTTCGCATTTCGCCATCCCACCATTTAATGAGCTGCCCGTTCATTTCAGGCCCCCACGAAACCGCTGAACCATAGTATCCAAACTGCTGTGCTGTGGTAGATGTTGTGCCATTCTGATCAAGGATTATCTGATCATTTCCGTAAATTCCGGGATACAGCAATGTGCCTTCTTCATCTACCGGAAACGCAGGTTCGGTAAGTGAAACCGGACCTCCATGACCATATTTATTCTGCACTTCGCGGTAACGATAGGGATTACTCATTTTCATACTGTAATTATAAGTAACGCCCAGCCCGCTTTGCTTTTTGCCGCGTTTGGTTGTGATAAGGATGACACCATTGGCTCCGCGTTCACCGTAAAGTGCCGATGCTGCACCGCCTTTCAGCACCGTGTAATCTTCAATATCATATGGGTTGATGTCGGCAATTCCGTTGCCCCAGTCCACGCCACGGCCAATGTTGTCGAGCCCCGAAACGTTTTCCATGGGTACATTATCAACCACAATCAAAGGCTGATTGGTTCTTGCAAGGTTGTTGTTTCCACGGATAGTAATTCGCGTCGATCCGCCATCAACACCATCGCCCTGCGAAACCTGCACCCCCGCGCTCCGTCCTGAAAGTGATCCGATAATATTCGGAGTTCCTGCCCTGAGCACTTCATCGGTGTTTATCTTTTCGGATGAATACCCAATCTCCCTTTTTTCGCGCTTTACGCCAAGGGCAGTCACCACAACTTCTTCAAGCCGGCGGGCTTCAGGCGATAATTTCACATCCACAACCTGCTGATTTCCAACCGCAACCTCGAGGCTTGTGTAACCAATAAAGCTGAAGATGAGTACAGTGCCCTGCCCTGAAACCTGCAATGTAAACCTTCCGTTAACATCGGTGGCCGTGCCAAGGTTTGTCCCTTTTATCTGAATACTGACACCGGGCAAGGTAAGTCCGTCATCGCTGCCGGTTACTGTTCCTGTAATGGCCCGTTCCTGAGCGGCAGTCTCCATCACCAAGGAGATAATGATAAATAAAACAATGACAATTCTCTTCATAGTTCAGGCGTTGAGGTAAATCTGAGGTTACTTCAGGAAATGAAAATCTGTTAAGCTATTGGGATGTAAACTTAATAAAAATATTAATTAAGTAACAAGGGGGTGGGTGAAATATTTATTTTAACATTATAGGGCTGGATTAGGGACGCCGCGGCAGTTAGTTACTGACGGAGCGGGTTGATCGATTATGGCCAGTTATCTAATGAGCTTAATTGTCAAATCTAAATAATCAAATGTATTCACGCCTAATATTTCACTAAACAGGAATCGGTTTTTCAATATCAAAGTGTCATTCGTTATTTTCTCAATCTTGATAAAACTTGTGATATTGGCATCATCAAATTTTGAATCAAACCTAAAATATTCCCCATCTTTTGTTAAGTTCCAATTTGGGAAATTAAATGAAGTATCTGCCATCATTATTTGGCATGTTTTAGGTTTAAATTCAAATCTTAAATTCCATTTATTTATTGCATTATGTAATCTGGTTTCAACTCTTGGAATTTGCCAATCTGGAAGTAGTCCTTTCTGATATTTAATCTCGATTGGTCTCCATGTGTTGTTGATAATGATTTTTTGTTTCTGGTTGATAAGATTTTGCCTTATCGGTTTAATTTTAACAATTATTGGAAATTCAAAACGGCTTCCTGTCCATGCCTTTGTAAATATGGTATCATCAGTAACTTTAAATATCTCATGAAGCAAACCATCATAATATCCAAATGTTCGAGCAAAATAGGTTCTATTCATGAAATTAAATATGCGCCATCTGTTATTTGTGGGATAATAATATGGTGTCTCAGCTATTGGATGGGTATAAAGGTCCTTAGAATCATCATTATAGAAGGTCCACTCGTTGTTTAAAAATTCAATTCTTTGTTTTATAGTATCCAGTATATAATTCCAACTGTTTGAGGTTAAAACTTCATTGTCAATCAATATTGCATTGCTATTAGTATAGGGAAGCTTAATATAGGTAACAATTGAGCCTGAGTTTCTGAAAATAAATTTGATGCTATCTTTAGTAGTACTTTCAATTTCAATATTGGTTGAATCATCGAAATAAATTGTGCCATTTTCCAATGAATAACCAGTTGTTATTATTGTATCCTTAAATATGTTTGAGTAAGAATATTTATTTTCGGTTACATGTAATAGATACCCATTTAAAATAACGTATCCTGACGAATCAATACCATCAGTCTTGACCGAAATCCAATTTCCTAATAGATCATTAGTTTCACTCTGATTGTGATTACAGGATATTAAAATTGCGACAAATGAAATTAATATTAACTTTTTCATACTATAATTGGGCATAAAGAATGAATAACCGCAATATCGCGTATATCTGACTAGTATCCCCTCCTTTTGAGCGAATCTACAACTCAGGTTTTCGCCTCAAATATATAATAATCTTTTAAATATCCATTATTTGATCAGGTTGATTTGCAATAAAATTTATCCTCTTTCCATTTTAATGGATTGTCTGCAATATAATCCTGAATACGTTCAAATTCTGCAGAATCACGAATAATATGGTCCCAAAATCGCGATTGCCATTCAAACCCGGTATGAATTTTACGGGCGTTTATTGTACAAATACGTTTGTATTGGTTAACAATTGAACCAATTGTATTTGGTTTCCATTTTTTGGTTGCGGCGGCGGTACGGTTTCCGTTATCTGTAGAGACGCTCAATTTGGGCGTCTCTACCCCCAAAACCGCCGACCCGGCCAAACCCACCATCCCATCCATACCATCATTTTTATTTATTATCAAAATCCCATGAACATGATTGGGCATTACCACAAAATTGCCCAATTCAATAAATGGAAAATGATTGGGTATTTCCATCCAAAATTGTTCTGCCAATTTCCCGATTTCGTTTAATTGCATTGTTGAAACGTGAATTTTCACAATTTCGCCAAAATAATGTTCGCGGTGCCCCGAACAAATGGTGATGAAATAGGCGCCATTTGCACCATAATCCCATGATTGTAATCGCGCGGACGGGATGCGATATTTATTTTGAAATTTGTCCATTTGGTTTATTTGTGTATTGTTATTGTGGTTGTGGGTGGTTGGTGATGGTTGGTAGAGGTTGGTGGAGACGCCCAATTTGGGCGTCTCCTTCTGAATAAATTCACGCACCAATATCCATTTTGATTTTACAAGGATAAAAATATTGCAATAATCTGAAAAATACAAAAGTAATCGTCCACCTATCCCAAAAGAGGGTTAAGTGGACGATGCAGAAATAATTTGATGTTTTCGCTAATAAAATCTTACAACACAACCAGTTTCCTGTTCGATTGTCCGTCAGGGGTTGATAGCCTGAGAATGTAAGTTCCCGGCGAAAGATTGTGATTCAGCGAAATATTGCTGTTGCCTTCCTGTATCTGCTGCTCAAGGCTGAAGTTGGCTTTTTGCCCTGATAGTGTAAATACTTCGGCCTTCAGCATACCCTGATTTTTCAGATTCATATCGAGGAACAATGAACCTGAGCCCGGATTGGGGTAAATGCGGGCAACACCGGCTTCCCTTTCATCAATACCCACATTGTAGTTTTCGTTAAGTAAAAGCGACGACAACCTTACATTGGGTTGCGAAATGACTCCGGCAATATACATGGTAACATCACCGGTGCCGGGCGTTGTGGGCGCTGTCCACTGGAAGTTCCAGGTGGCTGTGGCTGCATTGCTGGCGGCAGTGTGTGTAACATATTTATTGAATCCAACAACCTGATTGCCTTGTCCGGCAATAAGAGTTCCCAATAATGCACCTGCTACATTTTGCGGTGAAGCCTGAAATCCTTTACGTCCGGCGCCACTCAGCGCTACTGTAAAATCGTAAGTTTCTCCTGCCAGATATCCGGTAGGAGGTACATTTGAAGTCAGAATCCCGCTAATAGGAGTTGCTGTGCCACCATGACAAACCGTGCAGTTTTTGGCATCACCCGGTGATCCGGTGTGTCCTGCCGGTGCTCCGGTAGGGCTTTTTGTGCCGTGCTGATCTCCCGAAAAGGATTGGGTAAGCGTGAGAATTAAAACAACAAGAAGAAACGAAAGGGCAAAGGTGTACTTTTTCATGTGTTATGTGTTTGTTGTGAGTATTCTATGGATAGCTTAAAAACAATGATTCAGCCACAAAGTTTCTGATAATAGTAAAATGCTCCTGATGAATTGAATATGTAAGTGTTGCCTGTTATTGAAAATTTAATTTTTAACCTCTTGTTCTGGAAATGGCAAACATTTCTAACCCCGTTTCTGTTTAACTCCACTACACGGATGCCGAAACTACCACTGCTACCAGATTGCAGATTTCAGATCTTACATTCAGAGAATAAAAGATTGATAAACAATGGGTTTCGACGATAAACATGGTCATTTTCTGCTTTACTTCCGGCAATATTGCCTCACGAGGGTTCTGCTTGTAGTAATATTTAGTCTGATATATACAGATATACTCAAGGCCCGCCCCGTTTATTGGCAGCATGAAGGTGGTTTCAGTTTTTATGCTTTATCTGAATCAGATACTGACCTTACACTACCTGTTCTTCTTTCCGGTTTTAGTGTTACAGATGCCAGCGAAAAAGCATCGTCTGATCATAACATTTCTGAAGACAAAGCGGTGAAATTTCCTGATACAGATTTTTCTGCATATTACCTGCTGTTGATTATTTTACCTCTTATTCTGTTCTTTTTGAGGCGATATGAAATGAACAGACTAAAAATGAAAAATCAGCTTGAATTTGAAAGGATTGAAGTTGAGTCACTGCGTAAACTGAATGCTTCAAGGTCCCATTTCTTTGCTAATCTTTCTCATGAGTTCAGGACTCCTCTCACACTCATAAGCGGGAATATTGAGAGCTTATTAACATCTGAGAATTCAGAAATTAAGCGTGAAAGACTCGAATCTGCAAGGCGCAATGCAGTTCAATTGCTTGCTCTTGTCAATCAATTACTCGATCTTTCAAAACTGGAAGAGGGGGAAATGCAACTTCAGTTTTCTCGCTTTAATCTGATTTCCTATGCAACTTCAGTTTTCAATTGTTTCCTTCCTCAGGCAGAAGTCAGGAATATCAAAATGGTTTTTGAGTCAGGGAGAGATTACATTCCAGTTGAAATGGACAAAGACAAAATGGGTAGAATGCTGAATAACCTGCTCTCGAATGCGTTAAAATTCACCAGTGACGGAGGTGTAGTCCGTTTTGTGATAAGCGCCATTGATGATAAGATTGTTGAGGTCAGGGTTGAGGACAATGGCCTGGGAATCCCTGATAATGAGTTGACTGCAGTCTTCAACCGGTTTTATCAGTGTGGAAATTCTCATGAGCGTAGAGTCGAAGGAACAGGAATAGGACTGGCCCATACCCGCGAACTTGCAGCGCTTCATAAGGGCAGTATTACCGCTTATAGTAAAAAAAACGAATATACAGCTTTCATTCTTCGGTTGCCGGTGATCACTGCTGAGCCCATTAATGACACAGCCGTCGCTGAAGCATTGTTCTCAAACGGATTATCTGTTTCAGAACCACCCTGCCTGACTTTTCCTTCCGGATATCCGGAAGAATTTGCAGAATCAATAAATGGAAAGGTCAGGGAAATTATTCTTATTGTTGAAGATAACAGTGAAGTCAGGAATTTTATTCTTCAGCATCTTAAAGAAGATTATAAAACCCTTGAAGCCGTTGATGGAGAGAGTGGGCTTGAGATTGCCCGACAGATAATTCCTGATTTGATAATTTCAGATGTAATGATGCCTGGAATTGATGGTTATCAGTTCAGCAATGAGATTCGCAATAACCAATTGACAAGCCATATACCGCTTATTCTGCTTACGGCAAAGTCAGATATGGACGACAGACTTGAGGGGTTTAAAAATGGAATTGATGATTATATTACCAAACCTTTCAGCATCAGAGAGCTGAAGGCCAGAATCAGAAATCTGCTGAATATCAGGAAATTGCTTCGTGAGCGCTTTGAAAGAAATGGTTTCACAATCCCATCTGATGCCCTCTCCATTCCTTCTGATAAAGCTTTTCTTGAAAAAGCAATCCGGATTATCGAAGATCATATTGAAGACTCCGGCTATAAGGTAGAATCACTTGCAGGGGAACTTTCGATAAGTGTTTCGCAACTCAACCGGAAATTAAACGCACTGATAAACCTTCCTGCCGGTGAACTTATGCGTTCTTATAAGCTGAAGCGCGCAGCCGAAATGTTGAAAAATAAATCGGGTAGTGTTTCCGAGATTTGTTATACCTTGGGATTTAACGATCATGCCTATTTTGCCCGCTCCTTCCGGAAATATTATGGCTGTAGTCCTTCCGAATTCATGAAATCTACCAATTCTGATACACTGAATTAGGTAGCAATCTCTCCCTTAATTTCAATCTGTCATTTTGCAGGATTTTTTTTAGATCAGAGAAGAGAGGGGAGAAATGAGAGATGAGAGGCCCACTACTCACCTCTCACCGCTCCCCTCTCACCGCTCAAATAATCATGTGTTTTGTTAAATCATTGTTAATAAGCCGGTTCAGAAAGCAAAAATGCGCAGAAAATGCAAGACATTACGCCAAAAGTGCAAGCATTTTCCTGCTTTATCATATTAGTTTTGTACGCCGCCATCGAAATGTTTTGATAATATTATTATCCGGATTTTCGATACCTTCATGAACATTATAAAATAGAAAGTGATGAAGGATAACAGGTTAACTAACAAATTTACAAACCAAAATCATATTAATTATGAAAAAATCTACCATTCTTTCATTGCTTTTTCTTTGTTATTGTTTGCCGCTAACTCAAGCTCAAACAACTGCAAATCCTGCAACTTTAATCCAAAGCCAGTCATTGTACCAGGAGAACAATGAGAGGTATGAATGCAGATCGGAAGCCACTGAGGTTGATGCAGCCTACGAACGTTCAATCGATCGCGATGCCTTTAACCAGCAGATGGAATATTACCTGCACCATTCGGCTCGCGAAACGCGCAACTTTCTTATACAAATTCATATTGTAAGCAGAGATGACGGTACCGGTGGTATCCCAATTGCAAGCGTCCGCGATGAGTTTGAGAATTGGGTAGCACCATATTTTGAACCGATAGATGTAACATTTACTGAATGTGGTGAGCCCAATTACATCAGCAGCACAGCATTTTACTCGCTTTCGGGAGATGCAGAAGGTGATAACATGGCGGTAACGCACAATGTACCGAATGTTTTCAATATTTATTTCGTAGGTGATCCTGATGGAGCATGCGGTTGGGCTCGTTTTCCCTGGATGTTGCCCGCAGATTATATTGTAATAGCAAACGAATGTGCTACCAATCGGAGCACGCTCGTTCATGAAATCGGACACTATTTCGGGCTTTATCATACCCATGAAACGGCAGTAGGTGATGGTGCTGAGAATGTAACACGCAGCAATGCAGACGGTTGTTATAACTGTGATAATGCCGGAGACCTCTTGTGTGATACCGATGCTGATCCTCGTCTCAACCGGTCCGGAGTAAGCATTTCTGCTTTTCCAACTTGTGGTTACAGCTCTTCACTGACTGATGGTTGCGGTGTTGCATACACACCTGATGAAACAAATATCATGTCATACTCACTGAAGCCTTGCCGGACAGTTTTCTCTCCACAGCAATATGCGCGTATGCAGGTTTACATCAGCATCGACCGCAATTATTTGCTTTCGGTGTGCCCGTGTGATCTACCAATAGCGGCCTGCAAAAATATAACCCTTCCCCTTAACGCTGCAGGAACCGCCAGCATTACTCCTGCAAGCATAGATAATGGCTCGACCTGGGATTGCGGTTTTGGATCATGGTCGGTAAGCACTTCTTCGTTTACTTGTGCCAATCTGGGGCCAAATAACGTAACACTTACAATTACCGACGAACAGGGCAATGTGGCGAGCTGCATCGCTGTTGTAAATGTTGTTGATAATATTTATCCGGTTGCACTTTGTCAGGACGTTACCATATACCTGAATTCTTCCGGACTTGCTTCGGTTACTGCTGCAGAGGTTAATAATGGATCTTATGATAATTGTGGCATTCAGTCAATGAGTGTTTCGCCATCCCAGTTCGACTGCTCCAATATCGGACCGAACCTGGTAACCCTTGAAGTGGTTGATAACAGCGGTAATACGTCCTATTGCGATGCAACTGTTACCGTTGCACCCAAAGCAACAACTTCTCTGATTGCAGTGAGTCCTGATCCACAGCAATACAGCGATGCCGTGACCTTTACAGCTACCATCACCGATGGTGCAAGTTGTGCACCTGAATCTCTCGCTGCAGAATCAGTAACTTTCTACGTTGGCGCTCAGGATATGGGTAGTGCTGACTTTGAAGTTTCTGGAAGCGACCTGGTTGCCATTCTTAGTGATATTTGCCTGCTCGACGAAGTAGCCGGGCAAATGGCTCCCGGACTAAAGACCGTTTCAGCTGAATTCCATGGACTTGACGAGTCCCATTATTCAGTTAGCCAACCCGATCCAATATCTCTGACAATTACGCCAGAAGATGCATTGGTAGAATATAACGGACAGGAATATTTCTCAACGCCTTCGGCATCAAACTGTACAGGCACCATTACACTTATGGCTTACATAGGTGATATAGATGATACACCGGTTGATTGCAGAGGCGATATCCGAAACGCAACCCTGACATTTTCAAATGGCGGAATTCCCGGTACAACCCTCAGTGTACCTGACCTGCCGGTCGGACTGATAAATCCCGGAGAGTTTCAGGAAGGTGTAGCCGTGACTGACTTTATGCACACACTCACCGGAAGTAACTGTAGTAGCGGAGGTGAAACTTTCGAGGTCTGGGTCTCAGCTGGAGGATATTATACCGGTCAAACATCCGACCTCACTCTGGTAACGCTGGCCTTGCCGGGCTCAGAATTTGTAACCGGCGGCGGACACGTAGTATTGGGTAATAATTCAGCGGGTACCTATGCTGGCACTGCCGGTTCAAAGATGAACTTCGGATTTAACATGAAATGGAATCCATCAGGTAAAAATCTGCAAGGGAACATCAATGTCATTTTCCGCCGGTATGTAAATGGAGAATGGAGAAAATATCAGATTCGCAGCAATAAAATCAACTCTATGGCTGTGAGTCTCGCAGAACCAGGTTACAAAAAGGCAGTGATAAGCACCAAGGCCACACTTAAGGACATAACTGATCCTTTGAGCCCGATCTCACTAGGTGGAAACCTGAACCTTGCACTGGATGCTTATGAAAATACAACTATGCCAAACGGTTCCCTCGATAAAATTGTAGTTACCCTTAGCGGCAACGGCGGTCAGGGAATTCTGTTCTCGAGCCAGTGGATAGGTACAAGACCAGTTGCTCAGTTGATAAATGGAGGTAAGATCCATGTTCGCAGCGATGGGCCTCCAAGTAAGACCGGTATAGCTGGCGAATACTCTATATCAGATCAGGAATCTACAAAGGTTAAAATCCGGCCAAATCCGTTCGACAGCCAAACCGCGATTGAATTTGAACTGACTGAGAACCTTTATACAAGTCTTGAAATCAGAGATAATTCCGGTCGGACCTTAGCGGTTCTGCACAAAGGACAGCTTCAAGCCGGACAGCACACATTTACCTTTGAGGCAGCTGGCCTGCCTGCCGGGGTTTATCACTATTTACTAATTTCAGGTAATAACGTCAGAAGTGGTAAAATTGTGAAGATGAAGTAGTTTAGATTTTGAAAGCTTTTGAAGGCTGTTTCCTCGGGCATTAAATCCAAAGGAAACAGCCTTTTTACTTAAGGTCTACTGATTTCACACAAGACTTTCCAGAAATATTTAAACCGGATCCAATTTTTCAGTTGAAACCTGAAATCCTTTACTTCAGGAACCACGCAGGGTTACTGTATTATCTTTGGAGCACAGGTTATTTTATGTTTTGTTAAATCATTGTTAATAAGGTAGATTCGCAAAGAAGATTGCGCAGAAAATGCAAGTTTATACGCCAAAAGTGCTAGCCTTTTAGCTGGTAGTCATTGTATTTTTGTGATCAAATTATTCCTGATTGATGGATATATAGTATCTGTCAGGATATTTTATAAACCAAAAACCTTCAAACATGACATCATTTTTTTACAAACAATTGGTGATACCTTGTTTGCTCATAGTTGGGCTGACAGGTTCAGTAAATGTTCTGGCGCAAAAGGCTGGACATTCTTATTCATCAGGACAAGACGCTACAATGGCTGTAAGTGTGGAAAAGCCAGACCTTTTCAAAAAGGAATGGAAACCTGCAATCAGTGCCTATTCTAAAGAAGTGCGAGGTGGCGCTATCTTAGACTTTGAGACCCAGAAAGTCTCTAATTTCATTCAACAAAATCCGGAAGAGTTTAGTCTTGAGCTGCCAACCGGTAAAGGGAACGAATCTCTAACCGTAAAACTGCAACGATCGAACATCTTCGCTGCAGGCTTTCAAGTATTTACCAGCAGTAATCCGGGTATTCCACATAATTTAAATCTGGGACTACATTATCACGGATATGTGGAAGGAGTTGATCACTCATTAGCGGCCATCAGTGTGTTTGACGATGAAGTAATGGGTCTCGTGATTACCCATGAAGGCAGCTATAATCTTGGTAAAATCAAAAACGAGTCACAAAAGCACATTTTCTACTTAGATAGCGACCTGATCGATAGTCCTATTCTTAATTGCGAAACAGTGCATGATTTTGAAGGCTACACTTTAGAGGAAGTAAGTTCATCCCCCAGAGCTGCAGGAGACTGCGTACGCATCTATATTGAAGCTGACCAAACAATGTTCAATGGCATGGGCAGCGTTAATGCAGTTACAAATCTTCTTATAGGAGTTTTCAACCAGAGTGCTATTTTATATGCCAATGAAAGCATTATCGTTGCAATATCAGAGATTTTTGTTTGGACCACTCCCGATCCTTACAATGGTCCGACGGCCGCCCAATATCGGGCCCAGTTTCAGGCAAATACCGGAGCCTTTAATGGTGATCTGGGACACCTTGTAGCGTTGGACAATGTTGGAGGTCAGGCAGCTGGATTTGCAGGTCTTTGCAACGCTGATACTGATGAGAGCCTTTGTTTCAGTGGTTTCTCCGGTACTGGTTTCAACAACGTGCCTACCTATTCATTTAACGTTTATATCTTTACACATGAATTGGGACACTTGTTTGGTTCACGCCACACACATGCCTGTGTCTGGAACGGAGACAACACTGCTATAGATGGATGTGCGGGGTTTACAGAAGGAGACTGTGACATTCCGGGAAATCCTGCCGGTGGCGGCACCATCATGAGTTATTGTAACAGCACAGGTGTTGGTGTCAATTTTAATCTCGGATTTGGTCCGCAACCTGGTAATGTCATTCGCAACAGGGTGGCCAATGCATCCTGTTTGTCCAGTGGCTGTCCCTGCGATCTGGCCATCACAAATGTGAGCGTTACTCCTGAAATTTGTCCGAATGCAAACGACGGAAGTATAACCATTACGGCTACTACCGGAAATGGACCTTTGACGTATTCTATTACCGGACCGGTTAATCAGAGTAATAATACAGGTGTCTTTACTGGTTTACCCGATGGCAATTACACAATTTCTGTATCAGACGATGGAGTGCCCAATTGTGTTGAGGCTTCTGCTGCTTTTATCGCAGCAGGAGTTGATAATACACCGCCCTCCATTACTTGCCCGGCAAATATTTCAGAGCCCTATGATCCTGCTACATGCACAGATATTGCTGTACCTGATCCATTAACTAGTGACAACTGCGGAATTCTCAGCGTCACATGGGAAATGACCGGTGCCACTGAAGGAAGTTCACTTCTTTCAGGTATCAACTATTTAGGTACACAGCAATTTAACTTTGGTCTTACAACCGTTAATTATTACATAATGGATGTCAACGGTAATTCTGCTTCCTGCTCATTCACTGTAGAGGTGACCCCGGCAGTGACAACCTCAGAAATTTCAGTTGCACCTGATCCTCAGCAATACAGCGATATGGTTACTTTCACAGCTACCATTACCGGAGGAGCAAGCGGTGCCAATTGCTCATCGCAGTGGCAGGCAGCCGAGTCGGCAACATTCTATCTGGGTGCACAGGAAATGGGAAGTGCTGATTTCGTGGTTTCAGGAACAGATCTGGTGGCTACATTGAGCGATATCTGCCTTCTTGAGGGTGTAATCGGACAAATGTCACCTGGTATTAAAACTGTGACCGCTGAATTTTTCGGTATCGACGACGTTCATTTCATTGTGAGCCAACCTGATCCAATCAGTTTTGAGATTACACCGGAAGATGCAGTGGTTGAATATAACGGTCAGGAATACTTCTCAACGCCTTCGGCATCAAACTGTACCGGAACCATTACACTTATGGCTTACATAGGGGATGTAGACGATACACCGGGTAATTGCAGAGGTGATATCCGAAACGCAACCCTGACATTCTCAAATGGTGGAATTCCTGGTACAATCCTCAGTGTACCTGACCTGCCGGTCGGCCTGATAAATCCCGGAGAGTTTCAGGAAGGTGTTGCCGTAACTGACTTTATGCACACGCTAACAGGAGGCAACTGTAGTTCTGGAGGTGAAACATTCGAAGTCTGGGTTTCAGCCGGGGGATATTATACCGGTGCAACTTCTGACCTTACCCTGGTAACGCTGGCATTGCCGGGCTCAGAATTTGTAACCGGCGGCGGACACGTTGTATTGGGTAACAATTCAGCGGGTACCTATGCAGGCACTTCCGGCTCAAAGATGAATTTCGGTTTTAATATGAAGTGGAATCCATCCGGTCGTAATCTGCAGGGCAACATCAATGTCATTTTCCGCCGCTATGTAAATGGAGAATGGAAGAAATATCAGATCCGTAGCAATAAAATCAATTCTATGGCTGTAAATCTTTCAGATCCAAATTATAAGAAGGCAATCATAAGCACAAAGGCTACCCTCAGGGATATTACTGATCCCCTCAACCCTGTTTCACTTGGAGGAAACCTGAATCTTGCAATGGATGCTTATGAAAGTACTCTGGTGTCCAATGGTTCTCTGGATAAAATTGTGGTAACTCTAAGTGGCAACGGCGGCCAGGGAATCCTGTTCTCGAGCCAGTGGATAGGAACAGGACCTGTTGCTCAGATCATCAATGGAGGTAAAATCCATGTTCGCAGCAATGGTCCTTCAGGCAAGAGTAATATTTCTATTGACGATTTTGCCAAATCTGAACAAGCATCTATGGAGGTCAAAATCCGGCCAAATCCTTTCGACAATCAGACCACAATCGAATTTGAACTGGCAGAGACCCTCGAATCCAGACTTGAAATCAGAGATAATTCAGGTCGAATCGTAGCAGAGCTTTTCAATGGCGTACTTCAGGCCGGACAGCACTCATTTACCTTTGATGCTGCGGGCCTGTCTAACGGTGTATATTACTACAAGCTGATTTCAGGTAATGATGTCAGAAGCGGAAAAATAATAAAAATGTAGTAGTTTAGATTTATAAACTTTTGAAAGGCTGTTTCCCCTGGCTATAGGTCTAAAGGGGAAACAGCCTTTCTAATTTAAGGATTTTCTTATTGATGATTGTATTGACTGATTATCCTCGCCATATCGTCGGGGTCGGGAGAGAGCAAACCCTTACTTTTACTGATAAAGTAATAAGCAATGCCACCCGCAATTACCGGTGATGAAATCAGCAGTCCGGTTTCTACGCTTGGTGCAGCAATCACTGCAGCAATTGTAGCCATTACAATGATTGGGGGTAAAATGCGGGATGCTGTGCTTCTTTTTTTTGTGAATTTCATCATCATTTCATACGCTTCCGGCGAATCAGCCAAATGGTAATCGGCAAAATCCTTAAAATTTTGCACGGGTATTGCCATGGTGCTGTCTGACTCAAGCGTAACGAAATAATAAAAATCATTGCTGTAGCGCACCCTGTCATCATAAGTAACAATCATAAAATTCCTGTAGCTGCTGTTTTTCGGGTCTGATGAAACAAACTCAATGATACCGGCTTCCTGAGGCAGTTTACGTGTGTAGTACAGGTTTATTTTTCCTTTGACAATCATTTCACCAAATACATGATTTCTTCCATCGAAACTGCAGGAGCGGTAATACTTTCCGTTTTGTTTGAAACCATATATCAGGCTGGCCGGGTAAATTCTCGAAGGATTTTCCCAAACCGAAATAAACTGATCGGTAAAATTCTCTCTCAGGTGTGCTGCTTCTTTTAGACTATCGTCAGGGCTTAAGAAAATGGTTGCCGGGGAGTAATCAATAAATGGCGTGTCATATAAATCGGGTGCCGTTACAACCATAGGTTTTGATTTTTTCTTGTTCCGGCGTGCTTCACGACGCGTTTCTTTGGAAATGGCGCGGGTACTGTCTGCTTCCTGAGCAGGTAAAAATTCGGGCAACCATAGCAATAAAGCGGTTAATAGAAATATTTTTTTAATCATATCCAGAAATTTTATGAAACAAAGTTACATGAATATATAGTCTTTCGTTCCGATTGCTTTCGGAACTGCTTGCAATGAAAGATTGTCCATTTGTCCTTCGACTCCGCTCAGGAGGACTCTGTAGAGAGATGATAACGAGTGTATTAAAAAGTAACACTTCTGAACGAACACTAATGTCACACTGAGCGGAGTCGAAGTGTTTTAGACACTGATTATCAGGAATATGCCTATCATTTAAGCATTATGCTCATTTTAATAATTTAAACAATGATTACTTAATACTCTCCAGAAAAACCTCAACCGGATGCAATGCTTTGCGCCCGGTACCGTCAGAAATCTGATGCCGGCAACTTGTTCCCGGAGCTGCAATGGTAGTTTGCTCAGGTGTTTTTCTCACTTCAGGGAAAAGTACCAGCTCACCAACCTTCATCGAAACATCATAGTGCTCAGCCTCATAACCAAATGAACCAGCCATTCCACAGCATCCTGATTTAATCTCATCAACATTGTAATTGGCGGGCAGAGTCAGCATCTGCTTTGTAGATGCAGTGCCCGACAGCGCTTTTTGATGGCAGTGCCCGTGCAAACGTATATTGCGCGATTCTGTCGTAAAAACGGATTTTTCAATGCGCCCCGCATTTACTTCCTGCATTATAAAATCATCGAACAGCAGGCAGTTTTTAGAAAGACTGACTGCTTTTTCCTTCATCGCTCCGCGGGTCAGGTCGATGTATTCATCACGGAAAGTGAGGATGGCTGATGGTTCGATGCCAATTAAAGGGGTTTTGTTGCTGATAAGGGGCTCCAGCAGATTTATGTTCTTTTCGGCAAGCTTTTTGGCTTTACGCAACAAGCCTTTACTCAGGAAAGTTCTTCCGCTCTCGGTATGCAAAGGAATCTCAACCCGGTATCCCAGCTTATTCAATGCCTGTATCGCGCTGATTCCAACTTCAACATCGTTATAATTTGTAAACTCATCAGCAAAAAGATAAACCAGCCTGCCATTTTCAGGATTTTGTTTGTTCTGTTTTTGCCATGCCCTGAGCGTGGTTTTGTATAGCAGTGGTATTGACCTCTTTTTAGCGAAACCCAGCACTTTTTTCATCAATCCCGAAAGGAAAGGGTTTTTCAGAAAGAAATTATAAAACGCCGGGAGCACGCTTCCCAATTTATTGAAACTGGTGATGTAAGCGATCATTTTTGTGCGCAGCGGAACTCCGTTGGCATCGTAATAATGCTGTAAAAATTCTGCTTTGTATTTGGCAATATCCACATTCGAAGGGCACTCTGACTTGCAACCTTTGCAGGATAAGCAGAGGTCCATGACTTCGTAAATCTCCGGATGATCAAACGGATTTGCTTTTTCAGAATGGGTGAGAAACTCACGGAGGATATTGGCTCTGGCCCTTGTGGTTGTATTTTCATCGCGGGTGGCCTGATAACTCGGGCACATGGTTCCGGCAAACTCCTCAGACTTCCGGCAATCTCCCGATCCGTTGCACTTCTCAGCTGCTCGTAAAATTCCAAGACTTTCCGAAAAGTCGAAAACGGTATCAATTTCTTTGGTAATCTGACCGGGTTCGTAGCGCAAACTGCTGTTCATCCGGGGCGTATCTGTAATCTTTCCTGGATTAAATATGCCTTCAGGATCCCATGATTTCTTTACCTCTTTAAGCAATTGATAGTTGTGCTCACCAAGCATCAAGGGAATAAATTCTCCGCGAAGCCTGCCGTCGCCATGTTCGCCGCTCAGCGAACCGCGGTATTTCTTCACCAGTTTTGCCGTTTCAAGCGCAACTGTGTGAAAGAGTTCCACATCTTTGGGGTCTTTCAGATCAAGGACCGGCCTCAGGTGTAGTTCACCGGTAGCAATATGCGCATAATACACACATTCCAGTCCCAGTCTGTCCAGTAACTCCTTGAAATCAGCCATGTAAGCCGGCAAAACCTGCGAATTAACTGCGGTATCCTCAATAACCGCAACGGGTTTTTTATCTCCGGGAATATTTGAAAGCAGTCCAAGTCCGGCTTTTCGCAATGCCCATACTTTGCCGATATCACTTCCATAAAGAACCGGAAAATGATAACCAAAACCTTCATCCCGCATATCGGCTTCAAGCTCATTGGCCAGTTTGTCAATGGCTTCGCGGGTTTCCATAGCCAATTCAACCACAAGAACAGCTGCAGGATCTCCCTTTATGAAAAAACGGTTTTTACGTTGTGAAATATTGTCTTTGGTGCGCTGAAGAATGAAATTGTCAATCAATTCAACGGCAACCGGTTTGTGCTTCAGCGCGATCAGGTTTCCTTTAAATGCATCCTCAAGCGTTGCGCAGTGAATGCAGATCAGCGCTTTTTCTTTGGGTGGGAGGGGAACCAGATTGAGCTTGATTTCGGTACTGAAAGCCAGCGTTCCTTCTGATCCGGCCAGCAATCTGCAGAAATTAAAATCGGGTTTCCCGTTTGTAAACGGTTGCGAATCAAGCAGCAGATCAAGAGCGTAACCTGTGTTCCGGCGTTCTATTTCAGGGTCGGGGTAGTTGTTGCGGATTTCAAATTGATTTTCTGTATTTCCAAGTATATTCCGGATGGAACGATAAATTTCACCTTCCCGGTTTTCAAGGCTGCATTTCTGCTCAAATTCATCCGGACTCAACATTCCGAATGTTGCTTCCGAACCATCGCTGAGCAATGCCTTTATCTCCAGAGTATGATCACGTGTGCTGCCATAAACCAGTGAATGAGATCCGCAGGAATTGTTGCCAACCATTCCGCCAATCATACATCGGTTGGAGGTAGAAGTTTCCGGCCCGAAAAACAAGCCATGCGGTTCAAGTATATTGTTCAGCTCATCAAGCACAACGCCCGGCTGAACGCGCACCCATCTTTCCTCAATATTAAGCTCAAGAATCCGGGTCATGTATTTCGAAACATCCACCACCAGGCCACTTCCAACTACCTGACCGGCCAGCGAAGTTCCGGCTGTACGCGGAATTAAAGGCAGTTTCATCTTTCGGGAAAAATCAATCAGCACCTTAAGGTCATCTTCGTCCTTAGGTCTGCAAACGCCCGCAGGCAATTCGCGGTAAGCAGAGGCATCAGTGGCATACAATAAACGCATGCTGTCGCCGGTGTATAAATCGCCTTTAAGTCTGGCGCTGAGCTCATTCCATTTATTGATGGGGATCATACGGATGCCTTGGGATTGAGAATTGATGGTACTCATTCATGTATGCCTGAAATTCCTCTTCAAAAGTATGAATTTTATGGTGTTCCGCCTGATTTAAAATGTAGGTGCAAACCTTATCGACATCTGACTTTTAGACTGAGAATGCTGAGCAACTTTGTTGCCAGGCGAAGATGCCTTTGCATAGGTTATTGTCATTGATAAATTTTGCAGATGCGTCGGCTATTATTTCAGCAAGTTGATTTTCGCTGTAATCCGGACTTTTCGATACAATAAAGTGCATATGCTCCGGATTGGCATAAATGGCATATAATCTGCTGCTGTGATTTTTGATAATTCCTGTGATGTACTTTTCGATTCTTTCTCTGTGATTTTCTTTGATAAATGGTAATCTTCCTGTGGTAGTAAATACAAAATGGATGTATAAGTTGTTGTAATCTACTTTC
>Ga0351859_1107_pt1 | contig 19118 bp, 15 predicted proteins | sample BONcelFGM3001D11_FD_206789 | JGI IMG/M metagenome (GOLD analysis project Ga0351859, IMG submission 206789) | Enriched cells from coal bed in the Powder River Basin, Montana, United States - BONCAT cells FGM rep2 HSBNCT.FGM.300.1.D11 ... | reverse complement strand
CCAACGGCCTTGGTCCAATTGAAGAACTTGTGCCCGGTGACCGAGATGACCCCCTGTGGGGTGTGCCATTTGGAGCGATCGTATTTGTCCGCAATGGAGGCGGTTTGTTTAAGTACCGTTACGAGGTCGATATTTCGAGCCAGCTCGGCCTGTTTTCCGATCTTTTCGAAGTGGGCGGGCATGGGGTCCTCCCGTGAGAGACGGCCGGGCAAAAGCAATCGTTTTTGATGGAAACGGTTGGTACGGACACGATTATTGGAGTCTTGGCCGCAGGCTGACACATTTTTTCATATTGATGACGTGGCTGTTCTCCGTCAGTCGGTCAATCAAGGCGGCGGTGAGCTGATCGTTCCTAAGGAAGCTGGTCCATTCCTGGAACCCCAGATTGGAACTGATCAGAGTGCTTTTTTTGTTGTGCCGTTTATGCATCAGGGTAAAGAACAGTCCCACCTGAACAGGCTCCACCTCCACGTACCCAAGCTCGTCGATGAGCAGACAGTCATAAGAGGCAAAAGTTTTGATCAGCCTGGCCTGGGAATGATCGGCAATGGATTTGTACAGGATGTCGATCAACTCCGGGAACACAATGAACCTTCCATTGTAGCCGTGATTAATGGCCTGGATGAGAAAGGCCGTCGCCAGGCCCGTTTTCCCCGTGCCGGTGGGTCCCATCCATATAATATTCTGATTTTTCGGCAGGTAATCAAAGGCATCGTAAAGGTCGAGTATCTTTTTCCTGTTCAAGTTCGGTTGCCTGTCAAAGGGAAAGGTCTCCATGACGAGTTTTTCCGGAATCTTGGCTCGATCCAGTCTGAGCTTCCTGGAGTTTTCCTGTTTGATCCCGTACTCCCGCTCGACGACATGTTTTAGCAGCCGCGCATGGGAGAAGTCGGATTGTCGGGCCTCATCAAGGTAGTGGTCCCAGTTGGCAAGCAATCCGGGAAGACGGAGATACTTCAATTGTGCCCTGAGCTGTTCATTCATTGTCATCCTCGATCATTTTGTCATAGATGGCGAGGTCCACTTCGCTTACAAAACATCCCTCGATGTACGATTCCCGAAGGTGTAGGTCATGGTCGACCGGGGCGCTTGGAAGACTATAACCGCCCTCCCGCATCAGCAGGACCGCGATCCGTTCCAGGGTATCCATGTCCGTGATACGGTACCTCAAGGCCCGCTCGATGGTTTTGACAAACAGGGGCTGGGCAAGTTTTTGATGGAGGCCATGGAGTTGGCGAACAAACCGGTGTTTTTGGGCGCCCAAGGGTTTTAGCGCCATATCCAGGTAGGCATCCACGCTCGGGGCCACGGCTCGCAACCGCTTCTCTTCTTCCGCCGTCGGCTTCTTGCGATAAGCCGGTTGATGTCTTGGCGGGGGCAATCCCGCGGGCGTGAGCTTTTCATTCCTCACGCCATCGGCCGGCAGCTCGTAGTCGGCAAGCAACTCCCGCTTGCGGTAAATCTTTAAACGGCCGTCGTACTCGAGCAGCGTCACATCTTCCCGCGAGGTCCCAGGCACCCAGGAGAAGTTACCGTCGAAGGAGGCATACCCATATTGGTCGGTGCCCCGTTTGTGCTCGAGATAGGGCGGTGGCACGAAAGGAGGCACATGGATAAGGTACGATTGCTCGTACTCAAAGGCTTTTGCGGGAATCAAGCCGGTTTTGGCAACGGGCCGGTTGGGCAGCCGAACCGTTGCCCATTCAAGGGCCTGTCGGTTCAAGTCTTCCATGCTCGCAAAGGCGCGGCCGGGAAAGAAATTCGTTTCCACCGTGTAAAATCCTCTTTCATTGCCTGCTTTTCTGTTGGCATGCCCGATTTCATGACAGATGAATTCGAACCCGTATTGCTTGGCGAACTGCTCCATCTCGGGCACCATAACGGCGTTCTTCCCACTTCCCCGGAGCCGGGCAAGGTTGGTGTTGTCAATAATGCACCGCGGGGCGGCGTGTCTCCAGAATGTCAGCCCTTCATGAAGAAAGCATTTCATCTTGAAGCGATTGAAGGAGCGGTAGAATTTCAAATAGCGTATCTTGCAGTATCGAAAATAGAGAAGCGAGCCCACAACAAAGGTCGGTTTTCCTCCGATTTCCAGGTTGTAAGGGGACGTATCATGCTGCATCTCGGCCCCGGGGCGGTCCGCCACTTGGTCGCAACGGCCCTTCCTCGCGCCGCGAAGATCCATCTCCCGGATTTGCCTGGTCAAGGTGGAGTAGCCGACCTCGATGCCGTGCTCCTCGCTCAGCTTCTCGTGCATCCGTTGTACCCAGCCGCCGCATTCACCATGGAGCCTGCGAAGAAGCTCCGGTTCGATCTCGATCTTGTCCTTTCTCGTCGACTCAGGCATTGCCCCTTTCCGGACAATGATGGCATCCACGGTGTTCCTGCTCACCCTTAATCGGCGGGCAATATCACGTATGCTCATGCCCTCCTCATATAGGAGGTAAATCGCCTTTCGCTTGTCCGGATCGATCATGCAATTCCCTCGCGGCGACGGAAAAGAGCTCCACGTTCCTTAAGAGTCCACCTGTAAGCAGGTTCGCCTGGGCATGGAACGCATTGCTCCGGTACCTGTCGTCCCGGTTTTTCGAGATTACCCGGCACATGTATTTGAGCGCAATCTCCAGGTCCCTGAGCAAGGCCTGTTCGATCTGGCTGCATTGGGACGTGACGGCGCCATTCTCTTTCATACGGTTCAGCGCCCAGGAGATATTGCCGTCCTTGATCTGCTCGCGGAGCTCCTCCGAGCCCTTGAAATAGCTATGAGCAATCGTTTCGATCTCACGGGTGCTTAGACCCTTGCCCGAAACAAGTCGCACAAATTCTTCCACATCTTCCTTCCGGGTCGAGTTTAGGCGCATAAACTGTCGCAGCGTATACAAATAGCAATACGCGGGAAATTCTCCGGCCAAAATCTTCTCCATGACATACGGAGTTATCTGGCCCATCATGCCAACCCGCACACTGACCCAGGCCTTGCTCTTCTCGAGGACCCTTGCAATCTCGGCATTGGACATTCCATGGACTTCCCTTAAGTCATCGATCCATTTGGCCTGCTCCAGGATGGTGAGGCTTTTGGAATTGGCAATGCGCAGAAGCTCCACAATGCCAAGGACTTCATCGCCGGAAAGCGAGAAGTAAGGGACCATGCCGATCTCGAGCTTCCTCGCACAACGGTATCGTTTGAATCCATTGAGCAAGATCCTACCATCCTTGGTATCCACTCCCTCCAGGGGGTCCCGGATGCCATGCTCGAGAATGGACATGAGCAGCGTCTTCTCGGCATGCCGGTTCCGCATTCGATATCCCTGGTAACGCAAATCGAGATTCGAGACTTCCACCTGTTCCATTATGATCCAACATCCTTAAAGTCCGAGCCCTTCTGGCATGCCGCCACCCTCCTTGGGGGCCTGCAACCATATCCTCTACGGGGAAAACCTTTCACAACGATCCCGTGGGCGCCACAGAATAGGCACCTTGGCTTCTCCTCCGGCAAGCTCGAAAATAGACTACCATCGGACCTCGCTGGTGTGGAACCCTCATCATCCACGGTTTTTTCAGTTTGCCTGCTTTTCCTCTTTCGACGTCGGACTTCCGCTTTGCGATGGGCTTCCCGCCCCTTTTTCGTGCCCCGGTATTCTCGTTGAGCCTTTCGATGGATCTCCCGCTGGCCCGCCTGGCGGCATCGATCACTACAGTATAGCTGCCCCCTATAACAGCTTCGGCAAACAAAGAAGAGACCATGGCAATGCTTGCATTCGATCTCTCGTAAAAGGACCGTCCGCCCCTCCTGGATTCAGTCCTTGAAACCAACCGGAACCCAGGATATTGTGAATGACGCGTTTCGAGGTTTCCGTAGGTCTCACGGATCGGTTCCGTTTGCTTACGCGAAGTCCTGGGAAAGGGCCTGAAGTTCCAGCTTCAGGCCTTTGCTCAAGGACTCCTTCCCATGTCATCCCCATCTTCATCAAAAACCGCTCCACCACAAACGCTTTGTTATATCAGCCATAACCGCCCCGCAGCCAAGGCACATCAAGGCTATCCTGAAACAATGAGCTTGATAGAGAAATGCAGGACCAAAAATCTATGCGAAAACAGTGGAGACTACCGAGGGAAATCGAGGAAATCAAAAATCCAGGCGGATTAGCATCTGCCACCTCCCATGCCACGACATGTAGGCTTGCCGCTTTGTGTGGTGGCTCAATTTATCTGAGCATGGGTGGCTCAATTTTGCTGAGCGCTATAGCTGAAAGACATCAACCGTCAAAAACTCCACAAAGCGGAGGCCGGTCAGGTCTTTGCGAACCTGGAGCAGGTGATGGCGCCCCGGGCGATCAACTGGGAGTTGATCGAAGAGTGGCTAGACGCCATGGTGAAGCACGCGGCGGCGCTGAAACTGGGCATGGCCGACGCGGAGAGCATCCTCCGGCGCTTCACGCGCAACAACATCCAGCACCCGATGTACAAGGCGCTTTTTGAGCTGGGTAAAGTCATCAAGACAATCTTTCTCTGCCGCTACCTCGCTTCTGAGGAGTTGAGGCGGGAAGTCCACGAAGGACTCAATGTGGTGGAGAGCTGGAACAGCACGAACGGGTTCATCTTCTATGGTAAGGCCGGCGAGCTCGCCACAAACCGCCGGGAAAACCAGGAGATCAGCTTGCTTTGCCTGCACCTGCTCCAGGCAAGTCTTGTCTATATCAATACACTCATGATTCAGGAGATCCTCGGTGATCCAAAATGGTTGGAGCGGATGACAAATCGCGATCTGGCTGCGCTAAGCCCTCTGCTAACTCTGCACATTAACCCTTACGGCCGATTTGACCTGGACATGGATGCTCGGATTCCCATTGAGGAGGCTGCTTGAGCCTGATTTGTCATAGTTGGCGGCTGGCAGTATGTATGTTGGGATTACCCCTACTTCATTAGGGATAAAACCTTGTAAAACTAAATGAGATAACATAAAATTACCTTGTATTTTTAAATAACTCAATTTCCGAATCTGTGGGATGATCATGAAACGGTTCATCGCAAAGAAGCTTCTGGCCTGGAAGAACAGCGAGCGACGCAAGCCACTCATCATTCGCGGTGCCAGGCAGGTGGGTAAAACCTGGTCGGTGCTTGACTTCGGCAGGAGCCATTTCGAAGGCTCCCTGCATGTGATCGATCTGGAGCAACATCCGGATTGGCATCGGGTGTTCGACGGCAACCTGTCGGCGAGCAGGATTCTATCGGAATTCGAAATCCTTATCAATGCCCGGATTGTCCCCGGAAAAGACCTGCTGTTTCTTGATGAAATCCAGAGCTGCCCGCGTTCCATCATGGCCTTGAGATATTTCTACGAAGAATGTCCCGAACTTCATGTCATCGCCGCCGGCTCCCTGCTGGAATTCGCCATGCGAGATGTCTCGTTTCCAGTGGGGCGGATACAGTTCCTCAACATGGTCCCCATGTCTTTTCTCGAATTTTTGATGGCCACGAACAACGACATTGCAGCTGAGACCATCCTTTCGCCTCCTTCGAGACTTCCGGATGTCGCCCATAACATGCTACTGGAGGAGCTTCGCCGGTACATGTTCATCGGGGGAATGCCGGAATGCGTCCTGGTTTATTCCAGGTCTGGAAAGATGAGGGATGCTTTCGAAGTCCAGGCGGAGCTGGTCAACGCTTTTCGCCAGGATTTTTCGAAATACGCTCCCCATGCAGACAAGCGCTGTCTCAATGCAGTTTTTGCCTCCACTGCGAGGAGTGTTGGAAGACAAGTGAAATACGCCCATATGGCGGAAGGCTGCACGAATCCAACGATCAAAAAGGCATTCGATCTTCTTTGCCTGGCTCAGGTGATTCGAAAAGTATCCGCATCCTCTCCTCCTGAACTTCCGCTCGGTGCTTCGGCTTCAGAGCGGAAGTTCAAGGCCCTTATGGTAGATATCGGTTTGATGCAGCATCTATCGGGGATGCCTGTCGACGTAGAATATGCGCGAACGGATCTTCTGGCAATCCATCAAGGAGCCATGGCCGAACAGTTCGTGGGTCAGGAGCTCGTGGCCGCAGGACAGGACGAACTGTACTACTGGGCTCGCGAAGCAAAGAGCAGCACCGCCGAGGTGGACTTCCTCATAACCGTTGAGGGCAGGATCCACCCTGTTGAGGTCAAGAGCGGTGCTGCAGGACGATTGAGAAGCCTTCACCTGCTCCTGGAACGCCACCCTAACTGCTCCCATGGCCTCGTCTTCTCATGTGCTCCTTATGCCGAGCTTCTCGATCAGCGATTGATCTTTTTGCCCCTCTATTATGCGTACACGGCTGGACACTAAGCCGGTCAGGCGTTGATCTTCAAGCAAAGAAACACCAACAGTTCCATAACGTGGGACCAAAGCAGATTGAGTAAGGGATTCTCCTGCTCGAGTGAGCACCATAACGATGTCTAAGCAAGAAGAACGTCCAGTTTTTGGACGCTTATTTACAAATGATCCCTGGTAGTGTCGTTGTTGGGGTTGCCCCAGTTTGGTCGATCAATAGTTGTGCCGCCTCGGGAACAGCGGCATCCAGCGGCGTAATCTTCAAACCCGAGTCGGTGATGATTGCGTCAGGCAGATCGTTGGCCAGTGCCAGGCGATTGACCGTTGCCAACTGCTGTTCCAGCAAATGTAGCCGGTCATGTAGGTATTGGTCGCAGTCCGGATTGACTGCAACTGGCAACGCCTCCATCTTTTTGAGGGCCCCGAATTTTTCGGCCGGCAGCAGGTATTCGTCGAAGTTGCGAAACTGGCGCGAGCCTTGAACCCAGATGTCGCCAGACCGTAGCGAGTTCTTTAACTCCGACAGCGCGCAAATCTCATAGAAACGGCGGTCAATGCCGCCATCCGTGACAACCAGTGACTTCCAACGCGGTTTGATGAAGGCTGTCGGCGCATCCGCTGGCACCTTGCGGGCGCTGTCGGCGTTCATCCTGCGCACCACATCAATGGCGTCCAGCAGCCCTTGCGCCGCCGGGGCGGCGTGCAGCGTGAGTACGTCCAGGAATTCCGGGGTGTAGCGCCGCAGCATATTGAACTGCTCGCTGACCAGGTGCAGATGATCGAACGATTCGGGCTGCGCCAATCGATCGGCCTCGTTCACGCTCTGCGTAAAGTCGTCCCACGGGATAATTGCCTCGATAGCGGTGTAAGGGTCGCCGCCAGACTGCTTGGCCTCCAGAAGGGCATGGCCAATCTTGGAGTACAGCCGGATCTTGTCGTTGATTGCCTTGCCCTTCTTATGGAACTGCTGCTGATGCTTGTTCTTGGCTGTGCTGAACACTTTGATCAGGATGCGATCATGCAGATCGATCAGTTCATCCGTCACTGTGGCCATTCCTTCCAAGACTTGCGCAACCAGGGTCGCGTAGCGGCGCTCGCTCTCGAACTTGCCCAAGTCTCGCGGCGTCATCTGCCTGCCTTCGCGCGCGATCTTCAGCAACCGGTTTTGGTGAATGTGACGACCAATGCCTTCCGGCAAACCCAGCGCCTGAAAGGTTTTCAGCCGTTCGATATGCTCAAGCATGTGACGTGAGTTTGGCTTCAACGGTGACTGACGAAGCCAGACCAGCCAGGTAATATTGTTCTTCGGTTTGATCTTCAGCAATTCATCGAGTCGGCGTCGATGCTCTTCCGTCAGTGACTCGATAAGCGCCCGGTAAATGCGCCGGTTGGCAAGGGTGATGGCTTCCGCGCCGGCGCGATCAAGAACACTCAGTGCTGGCAGGATGACGCGTCGCTGACGAAGCACCTCGACCGCGTGCTCGACAAGCAGCAGCCCCTTGTCTGTCTGCATGGCAAGATCGGTCAAGCCGTGTACCAGAAAACGGAAGTCGGATTGGCCGAAGGGCGAAAGCCCAAGATAGGCGCGCAGTTCCTGAAAATGCTCGCGCCGTGTCTCATCGCGCTCGCCATATTTCGGCCATGAGGAGGCCTCTGCCTGGATCTGCCGGGCCACCCATTGGATCACCGGCTCCGCTACCATCATGTCGCTTGCCAATGCATAACCTGGGTAGCGCAACAGGCAGAGCTGCACGGCGAAGCCGAGTCGATTGGTGCCGCCCCGATGCTGCCGGATCAGCGACAGGTCGGATTCGTTGAAAGTGTAGTAGCGAATTAGGTCATCCCGGCTCTCAGGCAGCGCAAGCAAGCTGGTCCGCTCGATGGCGGACAGTATCGAGCGACGTGGCATGGTCAGTCATCTGTTCGTAGGTACTGGTAGAGGGTCTCGCGGCTGATTCCAAACTCGCGGGCGAGACCGGCCTTCTTCTCCCCCTCCCCGGCCCGGCGTCTGAGCTCGCTCACTTGTTCGGGCGAGAGCGTTTTTCTGCGCCCCCGATAGGCACCGCGCTGTTTGGCAAGCGCAATCCCCTCCCGCTGCCGCTCGAGGATCAAGGCCCGCTCGAACTCGGCGAAGGCTCCCATGACCGAGAGCATGAGGTTTGCCATCGGGGAGTCCTCGCCCGTGAAGGTGAGGTTCTCCTTCAGGAACTCAATGCGCACGCCTCGCCTGGTCATGTCCTGCACCAGGCGGCGCAGGTCGTCGAGATTTCGCGCGAGCCGGTCCATGCTGTGCACCACCACGGTATCCCCCTCGCGCACGAAGGAGAGGAGCGACTCGAGCTGAGGCCGCTTGATGTCCTTGCCTGAGAGCTTGTCGGTGAAGAGTCGATCCACCTGAACCTGTTCGAGCTGACGCTCGGGGTTCTGGTCGAGGGTGCTCACGCGGATGTAGCCGATACGCTGACCGCTCACGTTGCGCTCCTTGAAGGTAATGTGTCAGGTTGGGTTCTATAACCCTTTGGGGAACATGTCAATCAATTCAACAATGGACCCTATCCTGACGCCCTTGCCATGTCGCTTCTGACGTCCATCTGGGGTATACCCCAGACTGACAGTTCATGGTTTCAATATACCCTTGACGATATATATCCTACGAGGTATGAAATGGCTATGAAATGGGAGGTTGAATACACGGATGAGTTCGGCGCATGGTGGGATGATCTGAGCGAGGCGGAGCAGGAATCGGTCCGGGCCAGCGTTAAGCTTTTGGGCGACTTTGGACCGAAGCTTCCATTCCCTCACTCCAGCGGCATCAAAGGGTCACGGCATGGCAACATGCGTGAACTGCGCATTCAACACGCCGGCCGACCTTACCGTGTGCTCTATGCCTTCGATCCCCGCCGATGCGCCATTTTGCTGATCGGTGGAGAGAAGACCGGAGATGATCGTTGGTATGATGAACATGTGCCCATTGCAGATCGACTCTACGATGAGCACTTGGAAACACTGCGCAAGGAGGGCATGAAAGATGGCTCGTAAATTTTCTGAACTGGAAGCCAAAATGTCGCCCGAAGCAATCGCGCGTTCCGACGCACGTTATCGGGAGATGATTGCCGAGATGCCTTGGCACGAGCTCCGCCGTGCTCGGGGATTATCTCAGGAAATGCTCGCGAAGCGGCTACGAATCAAACAGCCCAACGTGGCCAAATTGGAAAAACGCACCGACATTTATATTTCCACGCTGCGTGCGACCATCGAAGCAATGGGTGGGACACTCGACATTGTTGCTCGTTTCCCCGATGGTACGGTGAAGATTACGAACTTCTCGTCTATTGGCGAAAATGAGGCAGCCGCAAGCTGACGGGTGCTGATCTCGGGTTCGAAGTCTCGCTCACGACAGGTGACAGCCCATGCCGGCTCGATTCAATAATCCCTGAGGGGAATAGTCCTCAGGGAAAATCTTCACAGCATTACGCCAACAATCCTTAGCGTGCTGTTTTTTCTGTTTCGTAAGTTGACCCCACCAAGCATCTCAATGATTGCCTGCGGTTGTCCTGACGAGAGCCTTAGCGTACGATTTTTTCCGAATTCCCCGTCCTCCCCAAAAAGGCTGCGTTGTTGGAGGAGGTCCAGAATTTCGAGCACCAACTGGACGGAGAGAAAGCCAAGCTCAAAAAGACCCCCAAGCACATAGATTGGGGGCAACTGGAGCAAAAGGACAAGTTCCAGCGCTTGCTCCCGGGGCGAAAACGGCTGATGGACACGATTCGGATGATTGCCTACCGGGCGGAAACGGCCATGGCGAGCTTGCTCGTTGGTCCCACGGTGGATTTTGCGGCCGCGCGATGTCTGCTTCGAGACTTGTTTGTCACGGAAGGGGACATCCTTGATGAACGACAATTAAAATTGAGGTTCAGCGACAATTAAAATTGAGGTTTCCGAACCAACGAGAGACAACCCTGTCCACACAGAAGGAAGTGAGGAGGGCACAGGGTGGTCACAGACAAACAGGTGAGGAGACTGATGAAGCTGAGTCAGGAGGACGGGAACATCGCCATAGTGGCGGCGAAAGCGGGGATGTCGGAGAACACGGCTAGGAAATACCTTAGATCAGGGGAGTTGCCTAGCCAGTGCAAGAAGGAAAGGACATGGCGGACACGGGAAGATCCATTCGAGACAGTGTGGGATAAAATAGGAGAGAAACTGGAGGAAAACCCTGGCCTGGAAGCGAAGACACTATTTGAGTGGCTGCAGCGAGAATGTCCCGGGGGATACAGCGATGGTCAACTTCGGACGTTTCAGAGGCGGATAAAGCAATGGAGAGCGTTGGAAGGCCCGGCCAAGGAAGTCTATTTCACACAGAATCACAGTCCCGGGAAGTTGTGTGAATCAGATTTTACGGACATGAGCAGTTTGGGGATCACGATCCAGGGCGCGTGTTTTGAGCATCTCGTTTATCATTTCGTTTTGACCTATTCGAATTGGGAAACAGGTTCGGTTTGCTTCTCAGAGAGCTTTGAGAGCTTGAGCAGCGGTATGCAGAATGCGTTGTGGGAGTTGGGTGGGGTACCCGAAAGCCACAGAACGGACAAGCTATCCGCTGCCGTGCAACGGTTGGACAAGGAGGGAAAGGAGGAATTCACCGGACGCTATCAAGCTCTCTTGCGGCACTATGGTTTGGGCGGCCAAAAGATCCAGACTGGGAAGGCCAACGAAAACGGCGACATAGAACAGCGGCATCATCGTCTTAAGAGGGCCGTGGAGCAAGCCCTCCTGCTGCGTGGGGGAAGAGAGTTCTCAACACGAGGGGAATACGAGGGTTTTTTGCGCAAATTGTTCGACCAGCTTAACGCCGGACGTCGAGATCGGTTCAGGGAAGAGTTGAGAACACTCAAATCGCTTCCGGCCCGGCGTTTGGACGATCATACGCCATTTACCGTGAGAGTGGGACCGACCAGTACAATTCGCATCAAGAAAAACGTTTACTCGGTTCACAGTCGGCTTATCGGTGAGGAGGTGAATGTTCGTTTGCATGCGGATAACCTGGAAGTTTGGTATGCCCAGAGGCGGATCGAGGTAATACCGAGGCTGAGGGGAGAGGGAAAGCATCGCGTGCAGTATCGGCATATCATTGACTGGCTTGTACGGAAACCGGGAGCATTTGAAAACTATCGGTACCGTGAAGATATGTTCCCGACCAGTCGATTCAGGATGGCATATGATCTTTTGAAGGAAAGAAGTCCGGAGAGGGCAAGCAGGGAATATCTGAAGATCCTGCATCTGGCGGCCAAGGAAAGCGAAGCGGGCGTCGACAACGCACTGAGATGGCTCATGGACGGGGAGCGGCCAATAAAGGTTGAAGAGGTTGAAGCGATCGTCTTGACGAATCAGCGCATTCCCGGACCTACGGCGGTCCAAGTCAGCGAGGTTGATTTGAGTGTCTACGACAGGCTTCTTACGACCGTGGAGGTGAGCGATGGCTGCCAACGATGATGATGTCAGGACGCGTCTCAAGGAGTATTTGAAAGAGCTGCATTTGCCGACAGTCCGGGAGGTTTTCGAAGAGGTGGCCCGTCAGGCGGAGCAGGAAACGCTAAGTTATGAACGGTATTTGCTGGAGTTGGCGGCGAGAGAAAGCGAGGCCCGCCGAGATCGACGAACCGAGCGATTAATGCGGGAGTCGTGCCTTCCGCTGGAAAAGACCTTGAACACCTTTGATCTCAAGCGATTGCCGAAAAAGGTGGCCCACCAGGTCAATTCGCTGCTGCAAGGGTATTTCCTGGATAAGACCGAGAATGTCCTTGCTTTCGGCAATCCCGGCACCGGTAAGACCCATTTGCTCTGTGGGATTGCCGAAGCATTAATCCGTAAGGGTCGAAGGATCCATTTTACAAAATGTGCCTTGCTGGTACAGAAGCTTCTCGGCGCCAAAAGGGACCTGAAGCTGGCCCAGGAGCTCAAGAAGATGAGTCGATTCGATGCGATTCTGATCGACGATATCGGCTATGTTCAGCAAAACCGGGAAGAAATGGAAGTGCTATTCACGTTGCTTGCCGAGCGCTATGAGAGAGGCAGTGTCATGATTACCAGTAACCTGCCGTTTTCCAAATGGGAAAAGATATTCAAGGACCCGATGACAACGGCCGCGGCAATTGATCGTGTTGTGCATCATAGCGTGATTTTGGAGTTGGACATACTGAGCTACCGCATGGAGCAGGCAACCAGGAACATGAACGATGAATCATCGGGGGAAATCGATGGCGACATACAATGAGCTCGTGGAAGCGAATGAGGACTGTCCCTCCCACGACAAAGCAACATATACGAGGGAAGAAATCGAGGAATACGTGGAAATCACGCGTCTTCATTTATACAACCTTGGCCTACCTTGCGGTCCCAAGGCCATTCGAAAATATTGGGAGGAGGTCGATGAAGTGAGCCAACCGTTGCCCTCGGAGAGGACTATCGGGCGGATATTGGCCAAGCGGTGCCTGACGCATGGCAGAACCGGGTATTACGAGGGCGATGATCGATGACAGATACTTGCGGGGGACTCTGTCCCCCGGACCCCCTGGGGTTTATCGCTTTGAGGGACTCAAGAGGGGCAGGAAAAAGAAAGGCAGAGCCCGTTGTAAAGCCCTGCCCCCCCATCGTCCCGCCGCCTCGGTGCTCGGGTCGCTCCCCAGCGTTGCCCTATCCCCCGGACGGCCGGGACGGATTGTATCAAGACCGCCCCCGATGCTCAAGAGCTGGATCGGGACGGGGCTAACCTCTCGGAAGGCTTAGCGAGCGGTAAATACGCAGTGAAGGCTGCCCACATCACCTTGCCGGCAGCCTTGTGTGAGACTCCGTGGCGGTGAGATATGGCATGGTAGCCTTAAATGTTGGATCCATTACGCATAGGATGTTAACCTTGCCACATAACTTTTGTCCGCTATCGTTCTTGTCGTTCGGCTTTGACCGAAATCAGCGTTCGGCTTCATCCGGATCAGGTGTTCGGAATCAGCGGAATATGTACATCTCTCGCCCAGGGAGCCCGCAAGAAGCACCATGGCGAAGCGGATTCCAAAGGTGTCAACGAGCGATGCACTCTCTTTCGCCAACACCGAAAACGGTCTGGAACCAGACCCGGTACATAAACCGCCAATTGCTGGAAGCGGATTCGTTTCTTGTTTGAACTCCAAGGAAGGCATAGCAAACGGCCAGAGCATCGAAACGCAGAAAGGAGGTAGACTCAGGAAATCTGAGAATTTGGGGAGCCCCTGAACCTCAATTCTAATTGTCGCCAAACTCAAAAATAATTGTCGTTGATCACATCCTGCCAGATCCCGAGAACAAGCTCCTGCATGTTCGCATCCACGGCGCGTCGAGGCCAGCCGCGAATCGCTCGCTTGCGCGACTCATGGCCCAGCTCAATGAAGCTCAAATGCAGTATCCCGGTACGGATATGCTCATTGTGTATGAGCTCCGTGCGGCCGTACCCGAGAAAACGCCCGAGGTGTCACCCTGACTTCTCGCAGATCAAGAGTTCTGAAGTTATCGGTCAGCTGCCGATAACGCAGCCAGGCAAAGCACAGCAGATAAAGGTTGGTTTGCTCAGGTCGAAGACGACGCAGATCGTACACGGTGTAGAAGTTCGACACCGGTTTAGGGCCCCTTGTGGCCGTGCTACCGGGGTTGTGGTCTGCCTGCCTTACCAGACTACTCAATCCCTCGAATCTACAGGGCGAAAACGTAGCGCGATCTCTACTTGCGCGGGAGTGTAAACCTCGGGAAAGGGAGGAAGCGGGTCGGTGTTGCGTATCGCCGTCTCGACCGATCTATCGAAATCTGCGTTCCCGGATTTCTTCTCGAACTGCAGACTCATGATTCTTCCGTCACGTTGCACTACTATTATGACAACAGCTTCCAGTTTTTGCGTCCGGAGGTATTCTGGGAGTGCCCAGTGCCGCCGCACTGCGTTCCAAAGGGATGTGTAATAGAGGCGCCGACTCTTGCCGATCTGATCGGATTCAGCATCGGTGACCTTGCCTTCCTTTGGCATATTGCAACCGGAACCCGATTGATCGTTATCGGATTTCTTCGTTTGAAGGGATTTCAGTCTCACTCGACAGTAATCGTCCTTCGCCTCTCCATCCTTCGGATCGAGTTTCACCAATCGATCGAGGTGGATTAGCGCCTTACCATACTCCGCCCTACTTTCATGGCGGTTGGCCGCTTTGCGAAGATGGCTCTTGTCCTTCGGCTCAATCAAGTTTTTCATATTGGACAGTACGGATTCACATGCCTTCGCCTGGGTCGTGTCGGGAAAATGCTCTTTCGCTTTTCTTACATATATTTCCGCCAGCCGAAGGATGGCGTCGTCGTTGATCGAGGTGTCATGGAGAAATAGCCAATCCAGGCACAATAAGTAATCCAGCATGGCATCAGGAGCGAATTGAGCTTGCGGCTGACTTAGAAGGTACGTATCCAAACGCTTCATCGTGCCTTTGGCATCCGTTTTGCCGTTCTTGTTGAAAAGCGACGATGCGAGCAGGATCTCCAAATAGGCGTCATTCCCATCAAGCTGACGGAAGTCATCAAAATCTTCCGTCTTAACGAAAAAGTCGGCCATTTGAGTGGATCCTCTTGCCCGAAGTGCGACAACCACATGGTTCTCCGCACGTACGAATCCGGTAACCTCAACTCTACCGTCGGCAGGCGAAGCTTGCCGAGCGACTTCGCTGAGATCGGAGGTCGTGTACAGGTGCGCGCCCGGCTTAACATGTGAAGTCCCAAGGGGTTTATCGACTCGATACACCGACAATCCGGACTTGCTGCCTGTGAGACCTGGTGGCGGTCGGTGGGGGGTCTTCGAGGGAATCATCACTATGGCTGAAGGACAAATGCCGTTGCATGCGCTATTCTTACACTTTGTGGAAACGTATTCGCGTTGCGACTCGGAGATGTACAGTTTTACCGTTTCATATTCGCTTTTGAGTTTTTCGTATCCCTCGAATAGGTCAATGTCCAAGCCATTGACCTTGAAGTAGAGAGGGCTCGTGTAGTTGCAGCTAAACACGTATTGGGAACCATCGGTTGCCTTGAGCTCAAAATCCCAGAAAGCTCCTGTTCCCTCGGTTTCGGACTTACGGGTGACAGTCCCCTCGAGGACGAAGGTATTCTCCTGGATTATCTTATCCACCCTTCCCAGTTCCTGATCGATGATTCTCCGATAGTCAGCGAGTGAACGTTCCGAGGCCCCACTGACACCCACCTCGGTTAGATTGGGATATCTCTGGTCCAGTTCGGTCAATTTCTTGTCGGCTTCGGTGTATTTCTGTGCCTCTATCAATTTTCCTATTTCGTCAATGATATCACGGGCAATCTCTTCACGTGTTTTGCATGGAGTAACTTTGCCACCTGTCTTCATGGACTTCTCAAAACCATTGCTATATGCCACGTCTACGCAGTCGTTGCTTCGTTCAAGGTTCTCGAGTGCTTTTCGCATGCTTACGAAGAAGTTGCCGTATGTGGTTTGCCGCTTGTCCATCATGGCCTCGCTCAGTGTCGGCTCGGCTATGACGGAGTACACTCCGGTGGGCAGCGGTTCCCGCGGCACCAGATAGACCATCTCACTCTGGCCTTCCACCGGCTTGGGCCTGAGCTCGATACTGCGCTTGTCCGTATCCCTCAGTTCCCACTTATTGTTGCGTTCCACGCTCCGGTCTTTAAGTACACCGGGAGCGAAAAGGCTCAGGTCGACGATGATGTTCCGTACATAGGTGAGACGCACCAGTCGGATTTTGCGAATCAGCTCCCCCACGCCTTTGTCAAAAACCAAAAAGCGAACACCGGGCTCGAGCTCCTGCTCGATTCTATCCCGATATTCGAGCTCGATGAGCTTACCCGATTCCACGGCATACAAACCGTAGAACTCGGGCATCGGATGCTCTGAAGATGAGTATGCCGGTACCGGAAAGGCGGTCATGGCAAGAATGAAATAGAGAGCACAGGCACATCTTGACATGGAAGTTCCCTTTCGGAGGAGGTCACCTGGAAAGTGCATCCACGCCCGGTTGCGCACTCGCCTCAACGGTGGACATTGATGCCGGAGAAAGCCTTTCGATCCCTTGCTGGTTCATCTGAAGTATCAGCATGAGTTGAGAAACCACGACATTGATGATGCCGATGGGGAAAAGAATGACGGAGAAACACTGCACCCACCCTATGTTCTCAATGTACTTGAAGAAGGCGGCAAAGGTCTTGTGACGGGAGATGTCTTTCGAGTACTGCCAGGCCCTTGTGGCACAGCCGTACAGAATCAACAACACGGCGCCGAAAAAAGACACGTAACGCAAGACGGACAGGAAAAAACGAGCGCGCTTCCTCACGATCTCGCCGGAAACTTCTCCCAGTTGCTTGATTAATTGCTCTTTTGCTTGTTTGAGATTATCGACACGCCGCCTTGATGCCGCCAATTCTGCCTGTTTTTTGTCCGCCAGTTGCCTGAGATACTCATCCTGCAGGTACGAATAGAGCGGAGCGAGTTTCAAAAGGTTCTTCTCTTGACCCGCCCGTTCCCAGCTTTTCTTCAAATAATAAAAGTGGTTGAGGTTTCCGGATAGACTGTAGCCAAGGCTCTCCAGTATTTCCTGGAGCTCCAGATTCACGGCGTATTCATACAGCCCCCTTGCCTTATCGACATTCCCCAGTGCCTGATCCAGGATGCCGAGGAACACTACTAATCTGATTCTCTCGTCGACGATCTCGTATTTGCCGTCTTTGGAAATCACGGGCACGTAGGGAGGGTGATCCATGCGATCAAAAAAGGACGGCCAATCTTCAGATTTGTACAGCTTATAAATGGCGTCGCGCGCGGGTTGATAGATTTCCCGCTCCAAGCTCCAGTGGGCTATCTCGAGCAACTGGCTTGCTCCGGCTGACATCTCCATGGACCGAGAAATGAACAGGCTCGCTTCCTGGGTCCTTTGCATGCGAAGAAGGTAGTCGGCCGCATTGAGCAGGTCCTGCGTGTTCCGGCTCTTACGGAGCATGATTTCGGTGGCCTTTTGGATTACCTCATCCTGGAATGCTCCGTTCTCCTTGCTGAACTGGATGGCCTGAAGGATCTCTTCGTTTGTCTTGGCCTTGTCGAGACTCGCAAGCAAGGCGTTCCTCGCCTCGGTTAAGTTGAACGGGAGGTAGTATGTGCTGATCTTTAGAAGATCCGAACAACGCCCCGTGACTTCATAGGCTTTGTTGATCGCCTCCCTGGAAGAGACCGTGAGCTTATTGTCGTGCAAATACCGGGCGAGCTCGATGAGTTCATCAACCCTCCCGTGCGCCCCCAGAAAGAGGACCATCGCGTCGGCGAATTCCTTCGCTTCTGAAAGGGGATAATTCTTCCCGAGACCGACGAAGTATTTGAGCGTATTCTCCAAGGTCTCCTTCTGCTCATACCTCAGCTTGGGTACATCCGAAATCGGTTGGATCATGCTTCGAAATTCCTCGGAGGCCTCTCCCGTTCTCCCTTTTTCAAGATAGAGCACTCCCAGGCTGTAGTGTATTTCCAGTGGAGCGGACAGGTCCACCGTTCTTGGGAGCCCAAGCTGGGAAGCCCGAGCTTCCAAAGCAGGAAGCTCGACCTTCGTCCTGCCGAGCTTTCTCAGACCGGAACAATTCTGGAGGATATGGATCGCCTCATCCAAGGGGGATTTCTTGAGCTCGAGCAGGCTATTTACTCGATCCAGGTTTTGAGCGATATCTCCCGCCTTTTCCTGTTCGGCGGCGAATAGGGGTGCGGCAAGGAAGAGGACAATTATCAACAAGCCGATGACAATGATCCACTTGCCGTGTCTCCGGAAAAAGGAGCTCTCGCGGAAGAAGAGGTAGAGAACCAGGTTGATCACGGTAATGGGGAAGAAGATGTTGATGAACGCCGGAGAGCCCAGGTAATCGATGGCCGTCAGGGCCGCCAGGTATGCATCCAGCTCAGCTCCTTTGGCTTGGGCATCCTCAAGGGCTGTGGACATGTTCCGGTTTTCTCCGCTCAGTTGAGTCTCGAGGGACCGCAGGTCCTTTTCTTCGAGCTCGAACTTACTCAGCACTTGCGCTTTTCGGGTAGTGAAAGCAGCATCAAGATCGGCTATGGCCGTTTCTTTTGAGGAGTCTTTCGTATCAGCCATGACGAAGGGCTTGCCGCATGACATGGTGATAAGGAAAGCCGCCAACATACACAGTAAAAATCTGAACCGATCTTTCATGCTGTCCCCCTGTCGCCTGCTTTCCAGATTACATCCTTCGAAGATTCCAGGCACGGATGAACGAACTTGGAGCTCCCGCGCCAATAAAGAAGTCCCTATCGCCGCTGCTGAACTTGAAATGGATAAGTCACCGAGACCGACTTACCGCCTGACGGGAGAGGAAAACTCCATGCCGTAGCCTCTTTGGCCAAACACGTCTTTAGGCCGTCATCGTCCAGACCTGTGAGAAAAGCCGTGCCATACGCGACCTGGCCCGTGGCGTTGATCAGCAAGCTAAGGATTGCAATTCCCTTTGCGTCGGGTTGCCTTTGCAGGAACTGGGTTACACAGCGCTCGGTTCCTTCGATGTGCTCGCGAAAGATACCGCACACCGACGCCTGTGTAAGCCCGGCGGTGACAATGATCTGGTTCGGTATTTCCTGGATGTTCATTGCCTGCTCCGAGCTCCGTAATGCTCCAACCTCAAACTCACCGACGCGCACGATCTCTTTGCCGCTCGATAGTCGGAGGCTGACCCATTCGTCCTTCTGCGCCGGCATACCGAAGCCGGTGGTCAGTCGCAGCATGAGCGTCG
>Ga0351859_1106_pt1 | contig 19251 bp, 18 predicted proteins | sample BONcelFGM3001D11_FD_206789 | JGI IMG/M metagenome (GOLD analysis project Ga0351859, IMG submission 206789) | Enriched cells from coal bed in the Powder River Basin, Montana, United States - BONCAT cells FGM rep2 HSBNCT.FGM.300.1.D11 ... | reverse complement strand
ATATTATCATAGAAATCAAGCTATTTAATAGATACTAAAAAATATATTCTTAGACGTAAATTAAAATTCTTTTTACTGTATTTGCAAATATATCAACAAGATAGCCTTATTGCAAGCCTTGAACTGATAAACCCGGGTTTTAACTTAACACTTAACACGTTATCCTGCTGCATTCCCAAAATCATTATCTGAAAAGCTATAATTCAGTTTAGGGAATTTTCTTTTGATGGTGTCCCGGCCATCAGTCGTTTTCCAGGAGAATGGTAAATCGGTCCCGAATCTTCTGATCGACATCCGGTGGAACATGTCCGGATGAAGATTCCGCCAAAATTCGTCTGGCCAGATTCCGCGCCCGTTCCCGTGTATCCATCCCGCCGTCTTTTTCCCATTTGTCCCGGCTTCTCTGATCCGACACCCCGTTGCCCTGGAAATATTCCCGACGCATATTCTCCATGGTATGGGTTGACGTCATGAAATTGCCGCCCGGCCCGACACTGTCAATGACCTCAATCGCCAGATGTTCGGCATCCACGTGGATGCCATCCAGTACCTTACAGCACATGCCGATAATTTCATCGTCAATCACGTACTGTTCATAGGCAACACACAGCATGGACTCCAGCATTCCGGCGGCATGATGAACAAAGTTGGAACCTCCCATGGCTGCCAGCAGGGTGGTCATCGCCTTTTCCCATCCGGCCTGGGCATCCGGCAGCTTGGCATCCGTCAATCCGGAAGAATTGTAATTGGGAATATGAATATGCTGTGCCAGTTGATGAATGGCCGCGTTCATCATGCCGCATTCCACGGCGCCTCCCAGATATCCCATGGTTTTCAGATTGGCCATTCCGGGAATGCCGCCATAAAGAATGGGCGCTCCCGGTTTGGTAAGCTGACAGATACAAATACCGGCCAACTGTTCGGCATGAAGCTGGGCAAGTGTTCCGGCCATTGTCATGGGAGAGGTGGACCCGGACATGGGAGCGGCTGACAGCGCTACGGGAATTCCGAGGCGATTGGCCTCCTGCATGATGCGGGTTGACTGGGTGCACAGCTTGAGAGGGCTGATCGCAAAAGAGGTAATGATGGAAATAAATGGTCGTTCATGCATTCGGGATGTGCCGCCAGCGATCATCGATGCCAGATCCACGACCTGATGGAGACCGGCCTCATTGTTGACACCGGACATGACATGTTTAGTTGTGGCCTTCAGACAGGCATAAAACATGTTGATATCATAATCCGAACCTGAAATATCGGTCGGGACGCAGGGCCGTAGATAAAAATGAATATGCTTCAGACGGTCAACCAGTCGTCCGATCTGATAAATATCGACAAGTGTGGTGGGACGCGGGCTTCCGGTCTCCAGATCGAGAATCTTGATTGCTGCACCACCTGTTCCCATATAAACCCGGTCTTCGGTCAGGTTCAGATCGTTTTGCCCATCCCGGCTGTATAAAATGACCTGTTCCGGCGCCTTTTTTATCTGCTCTTCGATCAGGTTTCGAGGAAAACGGATTCGGGCATTGTCCCGATCCACCCATGCGCCGGCAGATTCCAGCATATTTAGTGTATCGTCAAGGCCGGCTTCAAAAGTCATCCCGGTTTTTTCCAGTATGGTCAATGCGGCATTGTGGATGGTGATGATATCGTCATTGGACAGCGGTTTGTATTGTCCGCCGGACAACCCTTTCAGTTCCATGTGCATCTCCTGTTATCGGTAAAATATTTATTCATTGACATATTTTCCTTCCATATTATTTCCCTCTCTCACCCGAAGCAGGGGAATAGGGCAATCTTCAGAATTCCAACTTACCGCTTCGAAATGCCTTCAGGTATTTTGAGCAGTATTCATCACGGCCTGTCAACGCTTCGGCAGTGACAATGCAACCCATCATCCGTTTGTCAAGTGGATTGACAATGGCTCCGTCCAGCCCCTTGGCTATGGCCATGGACATAAATGTATGGTTGAGGGATTTGCGGTTCGGAAGGCCATAGGAAATGTTGGAAAGTCCACACATGGTGTGAATTCCCGGAAACAGACGGGCAATTTCTTCTATGGAATTCAAAAATTCCATACCGAAACGGCTGTTGACAGATAGCGGCTGAACCAAAGGGTCCAAATAGATGTGATCAATCGGAATGCCATTCCGGGTTAATGCGTTGACCAGTTTATCGGCGATTTTTAACCGGTCTTCAACCGACTCGGGCATTCCATCGTCACTCATGCACAGGGCAACCACATGGAATCCGGTACCAGCGATTACCGGCATCAGGGAATCAAATCTCTCCTTTTCAAGAGAGATGGAATTGATCATCGGGATTCCTCTGTGAACCGCTATGGCTGCCAGAAGCGCGTCGGGATCAGGGCTGTCCAACGCACAGGGTCTGTCAATGTTGGACTGAACCGTTTGGGTGAGCCATTTTAGATAGCCTGTTTCCTTACCGACAAAAATTCCGGCATTCACATCGATATACTGTGCCCCCGCATCCGCCTGATCGACAGCAATTTTTCCGATCTGGTCGGCATCTCCTGATTCAATGGCTGCTGCAATGGATTTTCGGCTGGCATTGATGAGTTCTCCAACAATAATCATTCTGTTCTCCTGAAGACGGTGTCATATCATAAATTGATGGATCAGGGCTCTCTTCCAAGGGGTTGGCGACAATGGGTACTTTGGCAAGCCATTGTCATAGAAAAAATGAAGACCAATCATTAATTTGATCCATTTTTAAAATAAATTATTTCAAATGAAATAAATTATGTCAAATAATATTTTTGTTTCAAGAAAATTTCAGAGATTAATTGAACTTCGAATTGACAATAACCAGGGCGACATTCCGGTTTACTTGAGATAATCATTTTATATTGAAGGCTTATATGGTATATCAAAATGGTTTCATGTGAAATGGCTTGATTTTATCTGAATGAGTTGCTAACGAATAGGAAGTGGATTCAAGGCGGATAATATAAAATTATTTATAATCAAAATGATATAAATATTTCATAAAGTGATGGAAGAAATGGCCACGTCAAACAGGATACATTCATTGACAAATCAATCGTTGACAGACCGGATTTCACGATATCTGGACAAATTGACACCCAAGAACCGGATTGTCGGTGATTTTATAAAAGAAAATCCGCGAAAAGCCATGTTTATGACCATCGCTGAGTTGGCAATCGTCTGCAAGGTCAGTGAAGCAACGGTGGTTCGGTTTGTGAGTCAATTGGGATATCAAGGGTACGCCGATTTTCAGCAATCACTGCGTGACCTGGTGGATACCGACCTGACTTTGCTCGAACGGGCGGATATGATTAATTTACTGGCGCCGGGAACGGATCGCTTTCGTAAGGTCATATCCGAAGAAATCGACAACCTCCGGCTGGTCTATGAAAAGACCGATCTGGCTGAAATAGAACGGGTGGTTCTTCTTTTAAAAAACAGTCCTCAGATTTATGTCGTCGGTTCACGGGCATCCTATACAATGGCTTATTATATGGGATGGTCCCTGACCAAAGTCAGGAAAGGCATTCAGATTTACAAAGGAAGTGATAAAACAACAATCGACTGGTTGACAATCGCTCCGGCTCAAACGCTTGTGGTCATGTTCGCCGTGACCCGATATCCCAATGAATTGATCCATATCGCCCGGCATACGATTCGTCAGGCCCACACACTGATTCTGATCACGGACAGTTCAACCTGTCCACTGATACAGTTCGCGCATCAAACGATCATCACCCCCTCCCGTTATATACCGTTTAACGGCAGCCCCACGACCATGTGTTGCCTGATCAACTATATGATTCAGGAACTGGCCAGCCAGCTTGGTGAATCCATGAAAGATCATCAGGAGCAACTGGAACAGGCCTATCTGGAAAATGATATCCTGTTTAACATGAGGCGGGATTCTCCTGAAACACGTTAAGGGCAACAACTGAAAATTTTTCTCAAATCCGCGATAACCCTTTTATCTCTCAAATTCACCTTTTACAGATCCCGCAAAGACGCATTATGAAGATTGAACAGGATATCGTTTTCCAGGTAGATCTGCTCGATCCGTTCCTGGTGCTTTTTCATGTCGGCCCGCTGCCGTTTGGCCAGAGACAGAACCAGATAGTTGATGATGCAGGAAATGGCGGTCGGATGTCCGATAAACGGGATGGATCGGGATGCCACAACCAGGGACTGATGGGCGAACTGGATCAGGGGACACAGCGTGCTGTCGGTGATGACCAGCAGTTTCAGGTTCAGTCTTCTGGAGAGTTTGCCCAGCCGGATCAGTTCGTTGGGATACCGGGACGTGGCGATGATGACCACCAGGCTGGCGGCATCGGCATGGGTCAGCTCATCGATGGTGGTGCTGTCGCTTCCCTTTAAAATGGTGACACTCCGGCGAACCTTTTTCAGGGACCATCCCAGATAATAGGCAAACGTGAATGACAGCCGCGAACCGATGATATATGCGCTCGGGCTATCGGCCAGTTGATCAACAAAAGACGTCAAATCCCTCAAATCCACGGTTTCATAGATCTGTTTGATGTTGTTCATTTCTTCCAGAAGTACCTGATGCAGCAGTTCATACCCGGGGCCTGCCTGACCCGGAAGATCGATGCGATCCGGAAGGGTCAGTTCCGTATCCACGATATCGCGAAGCGCCTGAAGGAAACCGCCATATCCATCATATCCCAGTTGATCCACAAAGCGCACGACCGTGGCTTCGCTGACCTGGCAGGCCTCGGAAAGCTCCCGGGTCGTCATGAAAACCGCTCTCCGGGGGTTTTGAACAATAAAATTCCCCAGAATCTTGGCCTTGGGTGTCAATGCATCCAGGCGCGTCAGAATATCTTCAATCACCGATGTTGATGGTTTTTCTTTCATTACGACCCCATTGTGAATGTGAGCGAAAGTATGGCATAATTGTTGACGGGTTTCAATATCGCTTTCGATATGTCGATGAAATAAAACATATCACAATGAAATTTATTTTGACATGTTTTCTTTCATGGGGTATAGAAACCCACTCATTTTATATTTGAAATTGTCATCCGGATTGAAAATGTATTTGCATCGGATGAATTCAACCTGACCAGCAGCAAAAGAGGTATTTCATGTTCTGCAAAACCAGCCCCCTGTGGGGTAAAAGACCCGCACTCAAATCGGGTTATGATGCGGTCATCATCGGTGGCGGGCTTCATGGTTTGGCCACGGCCTATTTTCTGGCCAAAGACCATGGCATGAAGGATATCGCTATCATTGAAAAACGCTATATCGGATTTGGCGGCGCCGGCCGCAACACAGCCATTGTCCGGGCCAATCAGCGCACCCAGGAGAATGTCCCGCTGTACAAGGAGGGGCTCGATCTCTGGCCGGTGCTGACACGGGATCTGGACTACAACCTGATGTTCAACAACTGCGGCAACCTGAACCTCATGCACAGTGAAGCGGCCATGAATGCGGCCCGCATGAATGTAGCAACCGCCCAATTCCATGGGGTGGAAAGCCATCTGCTGGATGCCCGGCAGGTCAAGGAAATGGTGCCGGCATTGAACATATCCCCGGATATCACGTTTCCGATTCATGGCGCCATGTTCCATCCGCCCGGTGGAATCGTCCGGCATGACGCGGTTGTCTGGGGTCTGGCCAAAGGCGCCACCCAAAACGGTGTTCACATTCATCAGCAGACCGAAGTCACCGCCATTTTAACCGCCAACGGCAAAATCACCGGTGTCCAGACCAGCCGCGGAAAGATTCATACGCCACGGGTTCTGGTGGCTGCCGGGGGGTATTCCGCCGCCATCATGTATCAGATGCTCGGCATCAAGCTTCCCATCAGTGTTCTGACTATTCAGGCCATGGTCACCCAGCCCCTGAAGCCGCTTTTGAATCATGTGGTATCCTCCGGGGCCTATCATGCCTATGCCAATCAGACGCTGAAAGGCGAAATCGCCACCGGCGCCCACATGGATGCCTGGCCCAATTACACCACCCAGACAACGGCCCATTACATCAAGCATCAGGCAGAGGCCCTGTCCGAGTTCCTGCCCTGTCTGCGGGGCGTCAAATTCATGCGGATTTGGGGCGGGCTGGCGGACATGACCCCGGATATGGCCCCGATCATCGATGGGAACAATCAGATCGACGGATTCTACATGAACTGCGGCTGGGGCTATTTCGGATTCAAATCCTGTGCAGCAACCGGCAGGCATCTGGCCGCATTCATGGCAACCGGAACCTGTCCGGAAATTCTGAAACCCTTTCATCTGGGCAGATATCAACAGCACCGGCTGATGGGAGAAACCGCGGCTTTGGTCAGCTACACTCCGGATAATTAGGACTGAAGGCGGAAGGATGAAGGATGAAAATCAAAGCCCGATGCCGACTGACCAATAGCCCCTGGCCCCTGCCCCCTAACCCCTGGCCCCTAACCACAGACAACTCTTTTCCCCGCAAGGAGATAAACATATGGCATTGACACTCACCTGTCCGGTTTGCGGAAAACGGAACGGATATGAATTCCGCTATGGCGGAGAAGACAAGGGACCGCGCCCGGCAGAAGACGGGATGACACCCTCGCGCTGGTTCGATTATGTGCACCTGAACACATGTGTGGCCGGCATTCAGAAGGAATGGTGGTGCCACCGGGATGGATGCGGCGCCTGGTTTACCGTGCATCGCAATACGGTCACCAATCTGGAAGTGGCCGGCCCAGACAATCATGGACTGGAGGCGGATCGATGAACAGACTGTATCATTTGCCGACACTACGGGTGAATCCGTCCGAAAAACTCACCCTTCACTACCGGAAGAAAAACTATGACGGCATTGGCGGCGATACGGTTGCCACGGCCCTGTTTGCAAACGGCGTCCGGATATTCGGGCGCAGCCTCAAATACCATCGGCCCCGAGGACTGTACAGTCTGGACGGTGAATGCAGCAACACCTGCATGGCGGTCAACGGCATTCCCAATGTCCGGACCGAAACCACCCTGCTGAAACCGGATATGCAGGTGGATGCCCAGAATGTTCAGGGGTCTGCGGATCATGATCTGATGGGATTCATGGACAAGCTGGACTGGCTGATGCCGGCAGGCTTTTATTATCGGACCATGCACAAACCCGCTGCCATGTGGCCCCTGGCCATGAAACAGATTCGGAAAGCGGCTGGTCTGGGGACCCTGGCGCCGGATTTTAAAATGACCGGCGTATATGATGAAATCTATCCCAAAACCGATATCTGCATTGTGGGCGGTGGGGCAGCCGGCATGATGGCGGCCCTGGCGGCTGCAGAAAGCGGCAAGCGGGTGATTGTTCTGGAAGCCAGACCCTGGCTGGGCGGTTGTTTCGATTACCGGGCAGCCGCCTACAGCACGGATAAAGCCCTGTATGAACGGGCCCGGGACCTGGCGGATCAGGTTCAAAACTCCCCGAACATCCGGGTGTTTACCCATACGCCGCTCATCGGGGCTTACAGCAACAATCTGATTACGGCGTTTCAGGTCGGCGGGCCTGGGGACGCCTTTGCCGAACGCTATGTCGAAATTCGTGCGGAAAGTGTGGTCGTGGCCACCGGATGCATCGAACGGCCCCTGCTGTTTGAAAACAATGAACGACCGGGCGTCATGCAGGTCGGCTGTGCCCATCGGCTGGCCCGGACCTATGGGCTGGTGCCGGGCAAGGATGCGGTGTTTTCCGTGGGGCACGATCTGGGACTGGAGGCGGCCATCGATCTGTTTGATCTGGGTGTTCAGATCGCCTGCGTGGCCGATATCCGGGAAGACGGGCAGAATCCGGACCTGATTGCCGGGCTTGAGAAAAGGCGGATACCTTTTCTGCGGGGATGGGTTGCCACCAACGCTCACGGCGCAACGCATGTAAAACAGGCAAGCATCGCCACACTGGATGGCACAGTTCATCGCCGCATTCCCTGCGACCTGCTGGTGGCGTCCGCCGGGCTGACTCCGGTTACCGGACCACTCAGTCTGGCCGGTACCCAATTGGCTCATGACTATCATACCGGATATTTTCTGCCCACCCGCCTGCCGGAAAAAATGTTTGTAGCCGGCCGGATACTGGGCCTGAACGCGCCCCTGTCGATCGAAGCATCCGGCAGACTGGCCGGTCTTCAGGCTACGGCTGCCTGCGGCGTGTTCTGTGAACCACAGATTCAGGATGCCCGAAAAAAGCTGGCAGACCTTCCGGGGCCGGAACGCGGCACCAAACTGGTGACAGCCCCGGTCAAGGGTCGAAAAAGCTTTATCTGTTTCGATGAGGATACCACGGTCAAAAATATCCGTCAGGCCATTGACCGGGGATTTGACGTGCCGGAGCTCATCAAGCGGTTTACCTCGGCCGGAACCGGACCGGGCCAGGGCGGCATTCCCGGACACAACCTGCCGCTGTATGTGGCCAAATATACGGCATCCACGCAATCGGCGCCTCAAGCCACCACGGTCAGGCCGCCCCTGACCCCGACATTTATCGCAACCTATGCCGGTTCCAACCACAAAATGTTCAAACAGACCCCGGTGCACGATTCCCAGGTCAGAGACGGGGGCGTGTTTCGAACCATCGGTGTCTGGGAACGGGCCCGGTATTTCTCGGATGATTTTACCTGCCGGGAAGAAATTCTGAATGTCCGGAACAATGTGGGCATACTGGATGCCTCGACCCTGGGAAAATTCCGCATTTTTGGCCCGGATGCCCTCAAAGCCCTGCAGCGGGTTTATGTCTCCGACATGAGCCGGGTCCGGGAAGGCCGGGTCAAATACTCCGCCATGTGCAATGATGACGGGTGTGTGATCGATGACGGCGTCATCGTCAAACAGGGGGAAAACGACTATTATTTTACCACATCCACGGCCCGTGCCGGTCAAACCGTGGAATGGTTCCGGTATCATACCCGATATGACGGATGGCAGTTCCACATGGTCAACCTGACCGATTCCATGGGCGTCATCAATCTTTCCGGACCCAATGCCCGAAAGGTTCTGGAAAAGATCACGGATGCCGATGTATCCAATGGTGCATTTCCGTTCAGCGGATATCGCGAATTCATGATCGAAAACACCATTCCGGTCCGGGCTATGCGCCTGGGGTTTGTGGGGGAACTGTCCTTTGAACTGCATGTCGCCGCATCCTGGATGCAGACATTGTGGGACATGCTGGTCTCTGCCGGTGCGGCATTCAAAATCCGGAATTTTGGCGTGGAAGCCCAGAATGTCCTGCGGATGGAAAAAGGTCATATCATCCTGGGGGTGGAATCCGAACAGCGCACCAATCTGCTGGATGTGGGACTTGGCGTTTTATGGGACCGCAGCAAGGCGGATGCAAAAACCATTGGCGCTGTGGCCCTGAAGCAGGCCGAACATGATCCGGACAGACTGACCCTGGTGGGGATTCAGATGGAAGAAGCCTCCCGGGCTCCCCGGGACGGATCCATCATTGTGGACAGCCGGATACGCGGGTATGTCTGCACGGCCAGAAAAAGCATGACAATGGATAAGGCAGTGGGCATGGCCCTGGTGGAATCCCGGTTGTCGGATATCGGCACACGGCTTGAAATATTCGAGGATGAATGCGGCGGCAACCGGTTGTACGCGCGGATTGTACCCATGCCGTTTTATGATCCGGACGGAAGCCGGATGAAAATGTGAGGTGTGATGTGACAAACTTGATTAGACGATCACCGGCCCGGTTACCGGCAACACCGGTGACGGTAGAAAACCGGAACAACTGGACGGTGGTGCTGTCATATGACAATGAAGGTCAGGGACCGTATCTGGTGGATCTGTCCCACCATCCCCGGTGGGACATTCAGGACAGTCAACTGGATGCCATCGGCCCACTGGAACTGAGCATTCCGGAAACCATCGGCTCATGCAGCCTGAAAAATGGCATCCTGATCAACCGCATGAACCGGACCCAGGCGGCCATCTGGCATCTGAACACAGAAACGCCACACATGCCGGATGGGCCGTGCTATACGGATGTGACGGATTCAACCGTATTCCTGGCACTGTGCGGGCCCGATACGTTTTCAATCACGGAAAAGCTGACCAGTCTGGATTTTCTCGATCCGGCAAAAGACGCCCCGTTTCTGTTTCAGGGGCCGTTCAGCCATGTTCCGTGTCAGATCGTGACGCTGGAAAGAGGTCCTGACCAAAGCGGGGGAATTCTGTTGACCTGTTCCAGGGGATACGCCAACAGTATGATTCATGCCATCACCGATGCCGGTTCGGCCTTCGGTCTGCGGCCTGCGGGTGAAATGCGGTTTATGAACTGGATGACTGGCCAGGCGTTGGCGTCGAGCCGTTAGCCGGTTGGGGGTGGCCGGTTCCCGAGTCTGCGCACGGGAACCGGCTGTTCAAGCGGTTCTTCCCGGCCACCAGGACCTCTTTCCTTCTTCATGTCAAGCAAATCGCCAATCCGCTGAATGATCGCCTGCAGATCAGGATCTTTCCATACATGATCATTTATCCGGTAACAACGCGCGAATCGCATATGTCCAATTTTTTTAAGCCGTTACTGCCACAGCCTTGTCCCGGAAGAAAAAAAGACGGGTCAAAACCAGCATGACCATAACAGCTCCGGTAACGATCATTACCAAATGGTTGCCCACCAGAAACAATCCGCCGATAATCAAAATGGCATTCTCCCACATCCGGGTATTTCGGATGAAATATCCGATGAATGCCACAGACAACGCAAATATTCCCAGGATACCGCTCAGCATGACGATGGAAAATTCTGTCCAGGTAAAATTGATCAAAAGCAGGCTGGGGGCATACACAAACATGAATGGGACCAGTCCTTTTCCCATTGACAGTTTGAAAGCCGTCAATCCGGTTTTCATCGGGTCAGATCCGGCAATGCCTGCACCCGCATACGCAGCAAGAGCAACCGGCGGGGTGACATCGGCAAGGACCCCGTAATAAAACACAAAAAAATGGGTTGCCAAAAGCGGTATGCCCATATCCATCATTGCTGGTCCGGCAATGGAGGCCAGAATAATGTAACAGGGCGTTGTTGGAATTCCTGTTCCCATCAGAATGCAGGCCAGGGCGACCATGATGAGCCCGAAAAACAGGGATGCGGCACCGGTGCTGATCAGATTGAACGGAACCAGCATCGAAACCAGATGGCCCATGGAGCTGGAAATCTGCAGCACAGCGCCCGAAAATTTGAATCCCATCCCGGTCAGGGTGATGACACCCAGAATAAATCCGACACAGGCGCAGGCAGCGCCGATGCCCAGAGCTGCCCTCGCACCGTTTTCCAGACTGAGCAGCAGCCGCCGGGGTGTCAGTAGTCCTTCTTCATCCATACCGGAAAACCCTAGTCGTTTCATGATGGGTGGAATGTAGGAACAGATCACGGTCAGAATGATGCCCCAGAATGCGGCCAGGTAAGGAGTGAACTGCATGATCAGCAGTGTCACCATGACCGACAGGGGGATCATCAGATGCCAGGAACGCTTCATGGTCGGGAGAAATTTTGGAATTTCATCGGGACGTAATCCTTCCAGTCCCAGACGTTTGGCTTCCAGATGAACCATCAAAATTGCCGCCAGATAATGAAAAAAAGCGGGGGCTATGGCAATTAAAATGATTTCGTTATAGGGTATCCCCAGCATCTCGGACATGACAAATGCCGAAGCTCCCATGATGGGCGGCGTTACCTGACCGCCGCATGATGCTGAGGCTTCCACCGCACCGGCAAAGACCGGTGTAAACCCCCTTTTTTTCATCATGGGGATGGTAAACGCGCCTGTGGTGACCGTGTTGGCAATGGGTGAGCCGGAAATCATGCCAAAGAAGCCACTGGAAACGACCGACACCTTGGCTGGTCCGCCAATAAACCGGCCAGCCAGCATGGTGGCCAGATCGATGAAGAGTTGTCCCAGACCGGATGCCTGTGCCAGTACACCAAACAGTACAAAATGAAATACATAGGTTGCGACAACGCCGACGGCAACGCCGTAAATACCCTCGGTTCCCAGGTACAGATGCTGAACGATCCGGACAATATCATAACCCCGATGTGCCAGGACATCCGGCAGATGGGGGCCCAGAAGACCATACAGAAGTGCGAGTGCGCCAACCAGCGGCAATGTTTCTCCCATGGTGCGGCGGGCAGCCTCTGAGACCATGACAATTGCCAGAAGGCCCATGATGTATTCGCTGGGCTTGGGAAAACCGATATTTTCAACAAAAATTTCGTGAAAAAAGATGACCAGATACAGGGATATTCCGGATCCTGCCAGGGCCAGGGGCCAGTCTGCAATGGACAATCTGTCTCCAAATCCCCGGAGCTGTTCCAACGGTAGTGCCGTAAGGCATATCAGTCCGATGACGCCGTATAAGGCAATATTGGCCCATTGGGGAACATCATCGGCAATGCGGTGGGTAAGCTGCCATGTCAGAAAAAGATACAGCGCGGAAAAACCCAAACCAAAAACCCAGGGCATTGGTTTTCCATAACTGCGACGACGGGGAAAAATCAGAAACACCAGTCCCAGCACAAAAGACAAATGAACCGTTCGGTGAGCCACCTCGTTCAGCAGGCCAAATCCGGCAGTATAAACATGAAAAAGGCTCAGGCAGATACAGGCCACCCGGCTGACCATGGCGGTAAAACCGGCCAGATTCCGAAAATTGGATTCCGCATCGTATTTCTTGATAATGGCCTCAATTTCGGTTTCACTGATGGGTGCGTCATCCGGAGTTGTGGCAAGGGTAACAGCGGAAGAATTGGTATCGTCAGACATGTCCTGATTCTCTTTGTTGGGTTGATTTTGTATTGAGAAATGAGTCGTGCGTATCGAGAAGCCGCCTGACCGTCCGATGGCTACCGCTCATGAATGCAGTAATGCGGTCACTTCGGTATTCAGCCTTTTTCATCGAGGGATGAACCTTCTGGAACGATATGATCATTATCATTTACAATCTAATGAATACGGTTGGAGCAGGGTTCTATTACCAGCTCCAGAGCCTGATCATCCCACTGGTTCAGATCATGGATTACGGTATTCAGCGTCAGCCGGTTATGATACCGTCGGTCGGTACGCATGACCAGTTGCGAAATGGGGCGGCGCAAACGAAGCAGAAAACGGCCATCATGGTATTCCCAGTTAATTGCATCCGGTTCCTGTTCCAATGACGGCAGACCGGCTTCATGGGTTTCAAAAACCGATGCAACCTGAATGATCAAACCATCAACAACTTCATAATCATCGCGAACCGGTGTTCCGGAAACCGAATGAATAAAGGATAGCGAGAACCGGTTATCAGGTGGGATATCCCACCGTATCAGTTCCATGCAAGTCGGAAACTGACGAACAATGATGGCGTAGGAGCATCCGGAATTGTGGGATGGATTCAGAGTGCCGCAGGCGGCCATCAGCACAGCCAGCACGCCTGCGAGCCAGCAAACCATTTATTTTACCATGCCTTTTTCTTTGTAGAAACGCTCTGCACCGGGATGCAGCGGGATGGATATGGATTCCAGGGCGGTCTGAAGGGTGATTTCCTTGCCCATCACATGGACTTTGGCCAGGGTTTCCGTATTTTCATACAGGGCTTTGGTCAGTTGATACGCCATTTCATCATCCAGTTTGTCATGGGAGGCCCAGATGGCGCGTACGGCAATGGTGGGAACATCTGTGGTTTGACCTTTGTAGGTGTTTGCCCGCAAAATGGTCTTGGCATAGTAGGGCTGAACAGACTGAAGTTTGTCTATCCCCGGGCCTGCCAAGGGAAGGATTTTGATTTCATGGGCATTGGACAGTTCGGTAATGGAGGCGGTCGGTGCGCCAGCAGTAATCAGACTGACATCCAGATTGCCATCCTTGATTTTCTCGACAGACTGTGCAAATGACGAGTAATCTTCTTTTACATCTGCCCGTGTCAGACCATGGGCTTCCAGCAGGTCGCCCAGGAGTTGCCACTGACCTGATCCGGGTGAACCGGAAGAAACCGATTTTCCCTTGATATCCGCAAAGGTGTTCATATTGGCGCCTGTCCGAACCACCATCTGAACGGTTTCCGGATACAGGGATCCCAATGCCCGCAGGTTGACCATTTTTTTGCCGTCAAACTGCTTGATTCCCTTGTAACCGGCATCCAGAATGTCCGCAGCGACAAATGCCGTCTCGATCTCCCCTTTGCCCAACAGGGTGGCATTGGCTACGGATGCATTGCTGGTTTCTGCTGTCGCAGAGAGCTTTTTGCCGTCAATCGTCACGGTGTTTGACAAAAGTTGTGCCAGCATGCCGCCCAGGGGATAGTAGGTGCCCCCGGTTCCGCCGGTGGCAATGGCGACAAAAACTCGATCTGCCGCAATGGCAGCCGTCAGACCAAATGAAACGAACAGGGTACAGGCCAGCAACCAGATGATACGCTTTTTCATGAAAATCCTCCATAAATCAAGAAGTGAATAAGAAATTGGCGAACGTCATCTTCCGACGGCATCGTTTCATACACTGGACGGAACGTATCTGTGTTTCCTGTATCCCTTTTCCGGCAAAACAGGGCCGGGATGAGGGTCATGAAAGCGCAGGTTTCAGTCGTTTGCGTTAACGATGGCCTGACAAAATGAATCCGCTATGGTAAAAATGGTGTTCCAAAAAAAGACGGAGTCTGGTTCACCGAAATAATGTCTGGGTAACTTCAGACCGCCGAAACGCTGTGGTCAAACGGCTTCTGCCGCTTCACGGCCTGCATAATTACTCAGATCTTTCAGAAAGGTCAATCGTTTTTTCAAAGGCCCTGACTTGAAAATAACGCTTGACAGCTCAACTCCGATTCAATTAAAAATGAATACATAATAACGGCAGAAGCCGATCATTTCCCCTGTTTTTCGTTTTGCCCCCGGTGCTTGCACCCCGGTGCGGCATGGCGATATCTTTACATGAAAAACAAAGCCACGAAGGCGCGATCTTCCGGAAGGAAGAGGCTCTTTCGTGGCTTTTTTTATTGGGACGGGTCGAAAAGATACCGCATTGAAGGCATTTCGACATGGCTTCATTGTTACAAGGAATTGAACGCAATGAAAATCACCATCTGCGACATCTTACAGACGCAAGGAATGTTCTTCCGGTGAAAACCTGGCAGTGTGTACTATTGTCCGTTGCGCTTCACGGACTGATATTTGGTTTTCCGGTCATGCCGAATACACCACCGGATTTTAACCCGGAAGAAATTAAGTTGCTGATTCTGGAATCTCCGCCAATGGACGTTCCTGTGGAAAAAATACCCGAACCGGTTGTCACGCCAAAATCGGCTGAACCGCCTGAGCCCCCTGTCCCGCCGGTCAAGCCGATAAAGCGGAAACCCACTGGGCTCTTAAAAAAGCAAGATTCCGCTCCCAAACCGGTTCTGGATGCACCCGTTCCAAAAGAGCAGCCAGATTCCGATACGCTTTCAAATCCTTTGAAAATGGCGGAGGAGCCCCAGCCGTCTTCCCCTCCGGTTACAGAAGATGCGTCTGAAGGATCAACGCCAGTTGCAATTGCATCGGTTCATTCCGTAAGAACAAACGCCGACGCCCATGGACCTGCGGTCGAGTCCTCGGTCGGCGCGATGGGAGGCCCGCAATTCATTCAGAGATTCATTCCCAAATATCCCCGGATAGCCCAGCGGCTTGGTGTGGAGGGTTCGGTTCTGCTTCGGCTGGCCATCGATGCGTCGGGAAAACTAACCGGTGTTGAGGTGCTCACCGGCGCGGGGAATGGATTTGATGAAGAAGCGATTCAGGCGGTTAAGCGCTCCACCTTTGCCCCGGCGGTTCAGAATGGTCTGCCGGTCAGGTGTCTGGCGCTTTTGAAAATACGGTTCCAACTTTCAAACGAATAACAAAAGGAGTCAATCCCTCATGCTGGATATGTTTCTCAAGGGCGGGGCGCTTATGTGGCCCATTTTGCTGTGCTCGGTTCTGGCGCTGACCATCGCGCTGAAAAAAAGTTTGCAGTTTCAGGGCGTGTTAAAGGAACTCTCGTGCGAAATCGATATGATTCTGACGAAAAAGCTGCAATATCTGGTTCCGGTGCTGCAGGCCATCGACGACGGCAGAAATGAAAAGGAAATCGGGATCATTGGCACCCGGCAGATCCGCGAAATGGAAAAGGGACTGGGGTTTCTGTCCCTGATTGCCGTCATTTCCCCGCTTCTGGGACTGACCGGAACCGTGACCGGGATGATCAAGGCGTTTCAGATCATTGCCGTCAGCCAGACCCAGGTCAATCCGGGAATGCTGGCCGGCGGCATCTGGGAGGCGCTTATCACCACGGCCGCAGGCCTGTTCGTGGCCATTCCCACGCATGTGGTCTGTCACTTTCTGGAAGAACGACTGGATGAAATTGCCCTGATCATAAAAGAAACAGCCACCTATGCATTGGCCCGGAGGACGCATGGAGATTGAACGCAGCAAAAGACGGCACAGCCATATCGATATTGCACCGCTGGTCGATGTCGTGTTTCTGTTGCTGCTGTTTTTCATGCTGACCTTTAACATGGCCATGGATCAGGCCATAACAATCCGCCTGCCCAAATCCGAAACCTCGGACACTCAGGCCAGCAGCCGGATAATGGTGGCCATCTCCCGCGAGGGGCTCGTCTTTATTCAGGATCGGGCCATCGAAATCGAAGCGATTCCGGCCGTGATCCGGCAGCAACCGGAATGGACGGTGGATACGCCGATCAACATCCGGGCCGACCAGGACGTTTCCGTGGGGCTGCTGGTCCGGGTCATTGACGGGGTCCGCAATTCCGGGTCCCGTCATTTCAACGTGCTGACGGAGAAAGTGACGGGTAACTCAAAGTGAGCGTATTTATCCGGTATGATGGGCGGCTGCAGATGCCACCGGGTAAACAATTGCACGAACGTATTGTTTTTTTTATGATTGGCAGGCCGAAACGGATTGCCAATAACCGATATCACCAGTGCAGAAACATAAGGCCCAAAATCCGGAATCGTCAGCAGACGATCATAATAGCCGGTTTCCTTGGCTATACTCGGGATTCCGGAATCGGTCAAAAGGGCAGCCAGACGGTCCAGAAATTTCCTTCTGTCATCATCATCCAGGAATATCTTCTGGGGCGGTTGATCCCCCTTCCAATCACCTGGTGAAGGGTGCGGGAGCATCGATTCGTGATTGTCGTGGCATGCGTTCTGAATATCAAAAGCATGCCACGGCAATCACGATTAAATAGTGAGAGCGTGACAGAAGCTATTTTTGGGGTGTAGCGTCCATAGCGTTATATGTAGGGATTACTTTCTTCCAGCCAAGAGGACACTCCTTAACATCAGGATAGTAACCTCTTGGGCTCCGGCAATAGTACCAGTAGTTCGGATCGCCGACGGTGCGTTGAAGGGCAGATGAAGTGGGTATGGCAGGCCGACCAGTGACAACGTTGGGAGTCCTATAATAGGTTCGTTGATAAGATACTGGAGGAGATTCGTAATAAATATGGGAAGGCTGGGCGTAAACACTTTCTCTATAGTACCCTCCGGACAGTGCATAGACCAAGGCTGGAATGCCAAATAAGATCAAGGGTAAAGCCCAATAACCTGCGTCATACCCGCCATAATAATAGCCATCTGCTTCTGAGTGAGAAACGGTCAAACATAGACTAAGTAAAATGGCGATAAATACGATTGTTATTTTTTTCATAATATGCCTCCGTCATTTCTTGAAAGGATTGTGCGTAATTCGGTTACGCGACTTCCGACCAGAACGTGCCGACTCCCTTTCCGAAATCAACATCATAAATATCCAATCAATTTTTGCTTTAATCCATCTGGGACGTCAATGGATTTATTTTCCCGGTAATCGAAACAGACCTGCACGGATTCACCTTTTGCATATATGATTGACTCGTCTGACAAGGATATCAACTGATAATTTAGCCCAAAGCTTTTAACCCCGATTTCCTTTACCCACATCTCAAGTGACAATTGTGAATCCAGCGTAACGGGTCGGATATAATCACAGCTTATGTGAGCCAAGATAAATGGGAACACAGAACTGTTTGAATCTGTATGGATTTTTTGAAACAAGGCTTTTCTTCCTTCTTCAAAATAGGTAAAAAAAACCGCATTGTTAACATGCCCCATACCATCTATATCACGGAATCTGACATTGATTTGGATTTTGAATATATTTTTCATGATCCATTCCTCAAATTCGCAACGCCATCCTGTTGGGTGTCAATCAAAGCCGTTGCAGTCACACCCCATGGTCATAAATATAATCACGGCAGCTTTCATTTTCGAGCACCCGAAATCTTTATCTTGAAAGCGCGATCAGGCTCGATCCGGAATTTTCAGACAGGCGCTGAGACATCGGCACATGATCAGGCGTCAAAACGGGTGTGTTTCAGATCAATTTCAGCCTGTTGACGCAGCGCATTCAGGGATGACCGGACATCGCTGCCAAGCGGGACCGGGCGATGATTGGCCAGAATATCCTTGGTCTTTTCAATGGCTTTTTCCGCCCAGGTTTTCTCTCCCTGATCCATCCAGTTGTCCAGGGTCTGGCGGTTACACAGATGCGGCTGCCAGTGTTCTTTTCTGAAAAAATCGAAGGTATGGTCCGTGGAAAGAAAATCTCCCCCGGGTCCAAGTTCCCGGATCACGTCCAGCGCCAGATGATCGGCATCGATGGTAAAGCCTTTTGCCATTCGCCGGACATAGCCGATGATTTCAGCACACATGACCAGCGCTGCCGGATGACCGACCATTCCCTGCCCCAGATAGCCCACGTCATGAACCAGATTGGCGCCGTCCTGAACAGCCGTCATCAGCGATATGGCCCATTCCATTCCGGCCTGCTGGTCAATGCAGTGGGCATCGCTGACGCCTGCTGTTCCCCACACGGGAATTCCATAATAGTGAAACAGATCAGCGCAGGCAGAAAGGGCCAGGCGATATTCCGGGCAGCCGTAAACACAGGCCAGGGTTTTCATGTCAAATGTTGACATGCCAAAACCGGATATGATGGGTGCGCCTTTGGCACGCAGTTGATGAAGGACAATGCCGCTTAATGCCTCGGCGTTTCCGACGGCAATTGCGCCGGCAAGGGTGACCGGTGCGCTGGCGCCGGACATCATGCCCGGGGTGTAGTTCACCGGCACACCATTATCCGCGCAAAAAAAGAGTTTTTGAATGGCGCCGGTCGAGTGGGTCAGCGGACTGAGGGGCTCGGCATAGTGAATATGGATCGGTTTGTTTCGCAGCGCATCTTTTC
>Ga0351859_1104_pt1 | contig 19303 bp, 16 predicted proteins | sample BONcelFGM3001D11_FD_206789 | JGI IMG/M metagenome (GOLD analysis project Ga0351859, IMG submission 206789) | Enriched cells from coal bed in the Powder River Basin, Montana, United States - BONCAT cells FGM rep2 HSBNCT.FGM.300.1.D11 ... | reverse complement strand
ACGAAGCCAGCGTGAGCCAGATCAGTGAGGAGCAGATCTTCTATATGCAGCAGCGTGGTATCAGTGAGGGCGCGGCGATGAGCCTCGCGGTCAATGGATTTGTCAACGATCTTGTGCAGCAGTTCCCGATGGAATACTCGGTGGAACTCAAGCGCCTCATCGAGATGGAAATGGAAGGATCGGTCGGTTAAGGCCGCGTCACAAACACGCACTCTTTTTTGATGACTACGACACTTATGGACCTTTCTCCTTCGCCGGCCTCTGCAGCATGGCCGCAATGGTTTGCCACCGAGCAGGCCGCTGCCTTGACGGACTATGATGCGGCTCCTGTTCCGAAGCGCAACGACGAAGCCTGGAGGTTTTCCGCCATCTCCGCGCTGGACTTGTCTTCATGGAAGACGGCCCCCGCTGTGCAGAATGAGGGGCACTTGATTAACTCCTCCGTCGGCTTGAGTGAAAACTCCGCCCGCCTGGTTTTCGGGAACAATACTCTGCTGCATCGCGATGCTGCGCGTCTTCCCGAGGGTGTCCATTTTGGAATAGAGTGTCTCGTAGTACTCGACGGCGTCGAGTTCCTCACCTTTCGGCAGGCGGGCCTGAACGGCCGCGCGGAGGAAATTTGCAATGGTCACACCGGGAACCTCCATCGGATACTGGAAGGCCAGGAAGAGACCTGCACGGGAACGCTCATCGGGCTCCAGACCCAAGAGGCTCTTGCCGTCGAGCAAGACGTCACCAGAGGTCACTTCATAAGTGGGATGCCCGGCCATGACCTTCGCCAGAGTGCTCTTGCCGGAACCGTTTTTGCCCATGATGGCATGTACCTCTCCCTTGGGGATTTCGAGCGACAGACCACGCAGAATCTCGCGGTCGGTAATTTTGGCATGAAGGTTTTGAATAGAGAGGCTCATGAAGTTTAGGAGTTGGAAGAGTGAGTTGAAGAAATCTGACTACAGACCTGGCAGGTGCCACGGAGTGTAATTTCCGAATGAGTGACCGTGAAGCCCTCGGGGACTTCCCAGAGGCGCTCCTTGCGCTTACCCGCGGCAATCGGCACGTCGAAGACCTTGCCGCAATCCTCACAGAGGAAATGGCCGTGCTCCTGGAGATTCGCGCAATAGCGGGTGGCTTCCCGCTCGACATTGACCTGCTTGGCTAGGCCGCAACCGACCAGCGTTTCGAGGCAGTTGTAAACGGTTGCCAGCGAGATGCTTGGCATGCGCTGCTTGGCGCGCAAAAACACCTCCGAAGCGGAGGGATGATCGCGCTGACTGAGCAGCACATTGTAAACCTCGCGACGCTGCGGCGTCAGACGATGGCCATTGTGGCTGATCGTCTCGGCGTAATCACCTGACATGGAGGTTTCGGGTTTCATGGTGGAGAAGTAAACTTTCTCCAGCAGCTCTTCTTAATCAAGAACTATTCTAAATTAAGAAAAGTTCCTGATCTAACCTATCTGGAGCGATTACTCTGAGAAATTGTGGAAATCGGTCTAGGACAGAACTTTCTTGAGGAAAGGAGCGGTCTCACTGCCTTTGACCTTGGCAACCTGCTCGGGTGTGCCTACTGCCGTCACCGTTCCCCCCTCATCTCCTGCCCCCGGCCCGATATCCACGACATAATCACCCTCGGCGATCACGTCGAGATGGTGCTCGATCACGACCACTGTGCCGCCTTCATCGACGAGGCGATGGAGCACATTAATGAGCTGCGCGACATCGTGCGCATGCAGGCCGATGGTCGGTTCTTCCAGAATATAAAGGGTGGATTTGCCGCGACGGGTCGTACGGATCTCCTCAGCCTTGGACGTTGAGCGGCGGGCCAACTGCGTGACCAGTTTGATGCGCTGCGCCTCGCCGCCACTCAGAGTGGGGCTGGGCTGGCCGAGTTGCAGATAGCCGAGGCCGGTCTCGACGAGAAGGTCGAGCGAGCGCCGGATCTTGGGATGCGCGATAAAGAAAGCCGCGGCCTGCTCGACGGTCATCTTCATGACATCGCCGATGGATTTTTCGTTGTACTCGATTTCCAAGGTGGCTGCGTTGTAGCGCGCACCATGGCATTCCTGACACGGCATGTAGGAAGCGGGCAGGAAATTCATCTCCAGCTTCACCACGCCCTGTCCCTGGCAGGCCTCGCAGCGACCGCCTTCATTGTTGAAGGAAAACCGGCTGGCTGTATATCCCCGCATCCGTGCGGCAGGTAGGTTCGCGAAGAGAGCGCGGATTTCGTCGAATACCTTGATGTAAGTCGCGGGTGTGGAACGGGAGGTCTTGCCGATGGGAGATTGATCCACTTCGAGTACGGCACCGAGATGCTGCACGCCCTCAAGAGATTGATAATCCGACCCGTGACTTCGGGAGCCGGCCTTGCGGGAGAGGGTGGCCTTCACGGCGTCCAGAAGCACCCCTCGGACCAGCGTACTTTTACCGGAGCCGGAGATACCGCTGATCACGCTCAGACGTTGCAGCGGGATGGATACATCCACGTTCTTGAGATTATGGCGGGAAGCGCCCTTGAGCGTGACCCAGCCTTCCACGTCATCCAGGCCCCGGCGACTCCCGCGGACAGGGTGGCGCATCGGTTCGCGGAGGCACTTGCCTGTCAGCGAGAGCTTGCTGGCCAGGATGTCCTTGAGTGAGCCTGAGGCCACAATCTCGCCGCCGCGACTTCCGGCACCGGGGCCGAGATCGATGATGTGATCCGCCCGGCGCATGGTCTCGTCGTCATGCTCTACGATGACGAGGGAGTTTCCGTTGCTGGCGAGCGTCTCGAGGGCGTCGAGGAGGCGGTTGTTATCGCGGGCGTGCAGGCCGATGGTGGGTTCGTCGAGCACATAGAGCACGCCTCGCAGGTTCGAGCCGAGCTGAGCCGCCAAGCGGATGCGCTGGGACTCGCCACCGCTGAGCGTATTGGCCCCGCGGTCGAGAGTCAGATAGCCCAGTCCGACCTGATCGAGAAACTCCAGCCGCTGGATGACTTCCGGAATGATATCCTGCGCGATCTGCTTACTGGTTCCTCGAAAACGAAAATCTCGTACCACATCCCGGGCCTGGCCGGCGGGTGCACCCACGATGTCCGTGATCGAGCGATCCTGCAGCATGACATTGCGGGCGGTCTCGTTGAGCCGGGCGCCCTTGCAAATCGGGCAGGGACGGGCCTCGCCTTCCTCCAGATTTTCGTGGCCGCGCTCTTCGGCGAGTTCGGCTTCGAGCACGCTGTCGTATTCCTTGGCCTGAAAATCCTGCCAGACTTCGCCAAATCCCCGGCAATGCTGGCACCAGCCATGGGGGGAGTTGAAGGAGAAGAGCCGCGGGTCGAGAGGCTCGAATGCGCGACTGCAACTCGGGCAGTTCATGGCCGAGCTCAGCACGTGCGATTTGCCGTCCGACTCGACGGCACGGGCCGAACCTTTGCCGATATCGAGAGCCTTTTTCAGGATCTCCTGGATTTCTCCCGCTTTCGCAGCAGACACCTCGCCGACAACCGCGTCGATGGTGTGCTCTTTGAAGCGCTCAAGCTTCGTGAAATTGTTTGCCGACATGAGCTTGCCGTCCACGAGTAGAGTCTCGATGCCTTGTCGGAGTGCCGCCTGGGCGACCTTTGTATGGAAGCCTTTGCGGCCCTTCACCAATGGTGCCAGGATTTTCACCGATCCTTTTTTTGCCAATGCAGACACTGTCGCCGTGATGGCAGAGATGGTCTGCTTCTCCACGGGCACATGGCAATCCGGGCAATGCTGCACGCCGAGCTTGGCAAAAAGAAGTCGCAGGAAATGGTATATCTCGGTGACGGTCGCCACGGTGGACTTTCCTCCGCCACGAGTCACGCGCTGCTCGATGGCCACGGTGGGAGGCAGGCCCTCGATGGCATCGACATCAGGCTTCTCCATCTGGTCAACGAACTGACGGGCATAAGCCGACATGCTGTCGAGGAAACGCCTCTGCCCCTCGGCAAAAAGGATATCAAAGGCCAGAGTGGACTTGCCGGAACCGCTCAGCCCCGTCACGACGACCATTTTTTCGCGCGGAATGGGGACGGAGATATTCTTGAGATTGTGCTCGCGGGCACCGATCACGCGAATGGATTTATCGCGGACGACGGGCGCCTCCGCTTTCGGAGGAGCACTCAGTTTCCTACGGCCACGCGGAGTCAGGTGGGGAGCGAGGAATTGCCCAGTGAGCGATTCCTTGCATTTCGCGACCTCCTCGGGCGTTCCGGCGGCCACGATGTGACCGCCCCGGTCGCCCGCTTCGGGTCCCAGATCGACAATCCAGTCTGCCGTCTTGATGACCTCCAGATTATGCTCGATAACGATAAGGTGATTCCCCTCCTCCACCAGGCGCTGGAAGACTTTCAGCAACTGGGCGATGTCATCGAAATGCAGCCCCGTCGTGGGTTCGTCAAAAATCAGGAGTGCTCCCGACTCACGTTTGCCGGACAGGTGAGCAGCGAGCTTTAAGCGTTGCGATTCCCCGCCGCTGAGCGCATTGACCGGCTGCCCGAGGCGGAGATAATCGAGCCCCACATCGGCGAGAATCTGCAGAGGATTGATCACGCGGGCATTCCCCTTGAAAAACTCCAGAGCCTCACGCCCAGTCATCTCCAGCACGTCGTGCACCGACTTGCCATTGATGAGGATCTTCAGCACATGGGGCTGGAAGCGCTTACCTTCGCATTCCGGGCACTTGAGAAACAGGTCACTGAGGAACTGCATCTCGACCTTTTCGTAGCCCAATCCGGCGCAGCGCGCACAACGCCCATCGCCGGCATTGAAGGAAAACGAGGAAGGCGACAGACCCGCTGCCAGCGCATCGGGGTGCGTTCCAAAGGCCTCGCGGACGGCATCATAGACGCCCAGATAGACCGCAGGGGTGGATCTCGGACTCCGTGCCAGAGGCGACTGGTCCACCATGATGACCTCCTCGATCGTCTCATCCCCCTTGATTGATCGGCAATAGCCCGGTGCGTCATGCTCATCGGGAGCCTCTCCGGCCAGATTCCGATAGAGTACATCATTCACAAGCGAACTTTTGCCCGAGCCGGAAACGCCCGTGACACAACAGAGCACGCCGAGCGGGATCTCCGCATTCGTTCCCTGGAGATTGTGGTGACGGATTCCCTTGAGCTTGATGAAGCTGGCCGGTTTCCGGCGCTTGGCCGGCACCGCAATCTGCTTCCGTCCCAGCAAATAGTCTGCTGTCAGCGAATCTGCCGCATCAAAAGCCGAGCGAGGCCCTGAAAAAATCACCTTGCCACCCGCATTTCCGCGTCCGGGACCAATATCCACGATGTAGTCGGCGGCCTGCATGACCGCTTCCTCGTGCTCAACAACGATCAGGGTATTTCCCTTATCCCGGAGCGCCTCCATGATTTTCACCAGACGCGAGGTGTCGCGAGGATGCAGACCCACGCTGGGCTCATCCATGACGAAGAGCGTATTGACCAGAGAAGCTCCCAGACAGGTCGTCAGGTTGACTCTCTCAATCTCTCCGCCGGAGAGAGTCCGAGTCGGACGGTCAAGGGTAAGATACCCCAAGCCCACATCGCAAAGATATCTCAGTCGGAACAGGACCTGATCGCGCAAAAGCGTCGCACTGGCATCTTCCGGAGGCAGCGACAAGGATTCGAACATCGGCACCAAATCCCGGGCCGCCGTATGAGCGACGTCCGGCAGGGTCAGGTGGGCAGGCTCAAGACGGTAATTCAGCGTCTCGGGCTGGAAGCGTCCCCCCTTACAGGTCGGACAGGGCTGATAGCTGCGGTAGCGGCTCAGGAAGACCCGCACATGCATCTTGTAGGTCTTCGACTCCAGCCACTCGAAATATCCTTTTACTCCGTACCACTGGCCATTTTGCCAAAGCTCATCTCCCGTAGCCTTGCCCTCCCCATTGATCAGCCAGTCTTGATCACTCTTGGGCAGATCTTCAAATGCCGTATGAATATCCACCTCCCGGCGAGCCGCCGCGCGAAGGAGATCCTTCTGACACTCCAGCGACTGACCGCTCTGGAACGGCTTCACCAAGCCCGCCGCAATCGACAACGAGCGATCCGGCATGACTCGCATCCAATCAATACCAATGATGCGTCCAAACCCCCGGCATTCCGGGCATGCACCCAGAGGGTTGTTAAAAGAAAAGAGCCCCGGACTGGGCGGACGAATATCCAGATCGCAATGAGCGCAGTGCCATCCGGTCGAAATCGGTCGAGGCGTTCCTGTGGGCGAATCCAGAATCTCGATCTTCCCCTGACCGAGCCGCAGAGCCGACTCCACCGCCTCCGCCAGACGCGAGCGGTTTGCGCCCGAGATCTCGACCCGATCCTGAATCACCCGCACCACTGCGGGCAATTTTTTCAGATTTGGAGCCTCATCAGTCCGAAGCACCGCGCCATCCACCAGCACACGCAGGTAGCTCTGCCCACGGAGGAAATCGAAGAAATCCTGCGGTGCAGTCTTCGCCGGCACAGGCACACCAAAAACAATCAACACCTGCTTCCCGGAAAAATCCCTCAGGATCTCATCAACGATCGAGCCGGGAGTTTCGGGATTCACCCTCCGCTCGCAGGAGGGACAGGTCGCCTGGGCAACGCGCGGAAAGAGCAGCTTCAGGTAATCATTGATCTCCGTGATCGTCCCCACCGTGGAGCGCGTCGTCTTGACGCCATTGACCTGCTCGATCGCAATGGCCGGCGGAATTCCCTCGATGAGATCCGCCCGCGGCTTGTCCATGCGCTCCAGGAACTGCCGGGTGTAGGGACTGAAGGTCTCCACATAGCGCCGCTGACCCTCGGCATAGAGCGTATCAAAGGCCAGACTGGATTTGCCACTGCCACTCGGGCCAGTAACCACAATCAACTGCCCCAGAGGCAGATCCAGATCGATGTTGGAAAGATTGTTTTGGCGGGCTCCCCGCAGACGAATGACTTCAGCCACGATTAACGGACAGCGGAGGGGGTGAAAGGGAAGGAAGGAAGAAAAAAGGAGTCACCTTCCTGGGAACAGGCCATCAAAGTCATACCACCTATACGAGCAGAAAACCTGCCGAGGTGCAGACTATTTATCAGACTGCTTGAGCTCTTCAGTACGGAGCAGCACGCGCTGGCGCATGATCTTGCCAGACTTGAACTTAACGGTCGCCCGGGCCGGAATGACAACGTCTTTCTCCGGCTTGTGAGGGTTTCTGCCCACACGGGATTTCGTAAGCCGGACTTCGAATACTCCGAAGTTCCTGAGCTCCACGTCCTGTCCTTGGGACAAGGCATCCGTGATATGGTCGAGTGTTTTTTGGATAACATCAAAGACCTGTTGCTGGACAATCCCGGTTTCCTTACTGATTCGGACAACCAAATCTCTTTTCGTGAGGTTTGCCATAAGGTGGAGGTATGAAATTTCTTCGGATACTCTTGACGATCTGTTAGTAAGCAAAAATCAGGCCGTTGAGCAATACGGATCAAAGGAATTTCAAGCCTAAAAAGCGGCAAAGCAAGGGAAATTTTTGTAATTATATTGAAATCAGACAGTTGCGACGCATTCGATTTCCACGTCAAATCCGAGTAATCCAGCCCCGATAGTGGCTCTGGCAGGCTTGGACTCGCCGAAATACGTTTCATACACCTGATTCATCTCACGAAATGTATCCGGATTAAGGTCAGAAAGATACACACGGCAGCTCACCACATTCGCCAGGGAACTGCCACCGGCTTGCAAAACGCGGGAAATGTTCTCAATGACGAGCGCCGTCTGCCGGGCAATCGTGCCCCGGTCGATCTTGCCGAGAGCCGGATCATACGGGGTCATACCCGATACAAAGACGAAGCGACCTTCAGCGACAACGCCGAGCGAGTAGGGACCAAGGGCGGGAGGACCGCCCTCAAACGGGGCAACCGGACTTTTCATTTGGAAAGAGTAGCGCCTTGTTGCAATTTCGCAACCTCACCCGCCGTCAATTGGCGCCAGTAAGCAGGCTTCAGACCGCGCAGCTCCACCGGGCCAATGCGCACGCGCTTCAGTCGCTTCACTTCCCAGCCGAGCCGGTAAAACATGAGGCGGATCTGGCGCTTGAGTCCCTGACGCAGAATGACCTTCACGACATACGGAGAAATCTGATGAACAGACTCCATGCGGGCTCGCCCGCCCTCAATCATGAAGCCTTTCAGGAACTTTGGCGTCACCGTGGCGTCGAAAGGCTTGTCGAGTACGACCTCATACTCCTTGTCGATCTCATGAGAAGGATGCGTCAATTTCTGCGCAAGATCTCCGTCATTCGTCAGGAGAAGCAATCCCTCGCTCTCCTTATCCAGACGACCGACATGAAAAAGCCGCCCGAAGTGCTCGGGCACCAGATTAAAGATCGTACGGCGACCCTTCTCGTCGGACCGCGTACACACAAACCCCGGGGGCTTGTGCACGGCGAGATAGGCATGGCGGGCGGGAAGGGCTTTCCTTCCGGATACGCGCACATCGTCCCCTTCCACCACATTGGTGGCAAGGTCACGAATAAAATGGCCGTTTATGGAGACTTTACCTGCGGCAATGAACTGCTCGCAGGCACGTCGGGAGCCAAACCCCGCAGCGGCCAGATATCGATTAAGCCGCATGTTCAGGCTGGTTGGAAAACGACTATTCCTCGGGTTTTGTTTTGGGCAGACCGATAACGGGCTGGCCGTCTTTAAACTGACCGCGCTTTTTAAGAAGTTCGACACGCTCAAAACGCTTCAAGACACTGCGTTTGGCTTTGATCGTGCCTGCGCCCTTTAGGCTGGGATGCTGACTCATAGGGCGGGGAAGATTGGACAGATAATAGGAAATTGCAAACCTTAAATCTTCAAATCCCGCTTTGGGGGAGCGAAAAGCTCAATTCACTCCCGCATCGGCACAGGCTTTTTCAAAATCCTCCACCCCGGCGCGAATTCCCCGTTCATCCCGCAGCAGCGAGGTGCCGACCAGCGCGGCTTGGAAACGAGAGACGATTTGGTGGACGTTTTGCGGCGTCAATCCACTCTCCGCCACCTTCACGGCATCCGCAGGCAGGCGATCCACGAGGTCAAAGGCCGAGAGATCCAAGCTGAAATCCTGCTTCGATGCGCCCTGAGCCCCCACAAACCCAGTGGTGGATTTGAATTTCCGGCTATTGATCCCCACAATGCAGGCCTCTCGGGGAAGCATGTCGAGTTCCTCCTCGGTATGAACCTCGAACAGAGCCTGCATGCCGAGTTCACGAGCCAGATCGTAAAACCCCGCCAGTCGTGAGGCGTCCAACACATTGGCCATGAGCAGGATGGCATCAGCTCCGAACGCCCGGGCCTCGCGCACCTGATACTCTTCGATGATGAAGTCCTTGCGGAGAAGCGGCTTGCTGAGGACCTTCCGCGCTTCTGCGAGGCGGGTGATATCCATTCCGAAGTGATACGCATTTGTCAGCACGGAGATGGCTCCCACCAGCGGAGAGTCCTCATAGACGGAAAACGCATCCCTCACATTCTCTTCCCGCATCGGCCCGACACTGGGAGAGCGTTCCTTCACCTCAGCGATAAGAGAAAAACGCCCTCTCAGAGATTCATAAAAGGGCCGCACGGTGGGCGCATCGGACAGGCGGGCACGAATGTCAGCGAGAGGGCGCTCCGACTTGGTGAGCGCCAACTCCCCGGCGACATCGGCGAGGATTTGATCAAGAAAGGTTTTCACGGATTTATCTGGCCTACCACCAATCCCGGCTCGTTGACCCAGCGAATGGCGTTCAGAGTAGGTATCGCGGATGACTGCTTTCTCGAAGCGAAAAATTTCCCCTGTTCAGGATGGGCCGCCATCGCATTGGCGCGAGAGCGCAGGAGCGGGCCGACCGTTTTGCGCTGGGTATCAAACCAGGAGGAGAATTGCTGTGTCGTTGCCGGCTGGAGAGCCGTGGATACACCGGGTGCCAGCATGGGCGCATGCCAGACCGTTTCATTTTCCCCAAAGAACCAGACATCCTGCAACTCGTCGGCAAAATTAGAGCGTGCGGAGGGTACACCGTCCGATCCGGTGGAAACTTCGAGCCGTTCCCGGGTCGGAGACACTGAAATCAGAGCCATCCCCTGCAGCGCACGACTGCGGAACCAGTCACCGCCCCATTGCGCGCCCTCCGTGAAGAAGGTGCCATTCCTCAAGCCCCTTTTCGTACCTTGCAGAGTGAGATAAAAAGGGGCCACCGAGGAGTCCAAGGCGAAGGAACTGTCGAGCAGCACCCCTGTGCGAGCCACCTGATCCTGCCAGACGATCTTGCGATTGTTCACCGCATCGTAAAACTCCAGGACCTGCCGTTTCCCCTTTCCTCCCAGCCCCTCGCTGAGAAAAATGAAAAGCACCAACAAGACGGTTGCTGAGATCGAAATGATCGGCGTGGTCCAGAAAAGCCGATGCCGGTTACCGGAGGGCGCGAGCCACAGCAGGTTTACGGGCCCGATGATGATGCCGAAGAGGATCACAAAAATAATCAAGGCTGTTCGCGGCAACTCGGGACTTCCCAAGCTCTTGGCAAAAGGCCATTTCGTGGAAAACTGGGAGAATATCTCCGGCAGGGAAGAGTCCTTTTGGGCAATCAGCAACTCCTTGGCTCGATTTGTGAAGCCATCCCCCAATGGCCAGTATTCGATACGACCTGCGCCCATGACCCCTTGCGCAGGAAGGCCCAGGGGATCGACCATTTCATGGGCAAAGATCAAGTGACCGCCCTGCGCTACCCACGAGAGCATGGCCTCTCGCTGGGCCGTGGAGAGTCCCTTCCATTCGGAATCCGCAAGCAGGATGATGCCAAAGCAGACAAGCCCCTTCCAATCCTCGGGGAGGAAATTCAGGCTCAAGGAAGATCCCTCGAGGGAATAAGTGCCATCCTGCTCGATTTCCTTCTTCAAGACGCCCCAGTAATTAGAGGCCAGCGCCTCGCCCATCCCCAGATAAGGAAGCCGGGCACGACCAGAGTAGGAGGAAAACTCGGATGCCATTGGCCGGAGAATTCCGTAGCCCCGGACCATTACATTCAATGTCCCCGTGTAGGAGGTGCTGGTGGACGGTGCCGCCAGAGGCAGCAAGAGGTCGAAGGTCTGCTCGGCATTGGCCGGCACCGCAAGGCGCGTAGTCAGAGTGCTAGAGTTAAAAGGTCCCCGATTCAGGTCCGAGCGCAGTTCCCATTCGCGAGGCAAAGGAGAGCCATTCTTGATATTCACCCGCACGGGCAGAAAACCGTAGGGGGGGAGGTCTTCGTAGGCATTTGTCAGCTCCATGGAAATCCCGCTTTCCGGCGTGAACTCCAGCCCGCCCATGGGACGAGCCGCCTGAGACACCATGGCGGTTATCAGCAAGCACCAGACGGCCAGAAGGGCCTTCTTGATCACTCCAGCGCTTCTCATACCTTCGCCGCCTTGAAGACATCAGCGGGAGCTTTGTCCTGTCGGGGTGTCGCTTTCAGGATGGCCTGGACGACGTCTGCCGAGTGGAGCCCGCTCAGCCGTGCCGTATAGTCCAGCACCACACGATGCGCGAGCACGGGTACGGCCAGCGCCTCCACATCCTCAAAGCTGGCATTGGGCCGTCCGGCTAGCAAAGCCGCACTCCGGGAGGCCGCTGCCAGAGCCAGAGCAGCTCGCGGACTGGCTCCGAACTTCACTCCCGCCGCGGCTGGCCCCTCATGCGTAGCATCCACTAGGCGAGCGATATAGTTCGCCACACTCTCGGGAAGGTGGATTTGACGCGCCGCATCACAGAAGCCGATCAGATCGTCTGCGGACATCACCGTTGCCACCTCGGGTTCTTGTCCGATTTCGCGGTTCAGAATGATCTTCTGCAAAACCGGGACTGAGTTGCGCGGCACCTGGAGCTTGAACAAAAAGCGGTCCAACTGCGCCTCGGGGAGAGGATAGGTTCCCTCCAGTTCGATGGGGTTTTGCGTCGCCAGCACAAAAAACGGCGCAGGGAGTTCGTGAGTCTCTCCCATCACCGTCACCTTGCGCTCCTGCATGGCCTCTAGCAGCGCGGATTGCGTCTTGGGGGATGCACGATTGATCTCATCCGCCAGCAGCAGATTCGCGAAAATAGGGCCTTTTTGAAAAACGAACTGCCTCCGTCCATCTATCTCCTGCAACACAGGGTTTCCGGTAATATCGCCAGGCAGCAGATCGGGAGTGAACTGCACCCGCTTCGCCTCAAGCGACAACGTGCGAGCGAGTCCTTTGACCAATTCAGTTTTTCCCAACCCCGGCAGCCCCTCCAGCAGGAGATGTCCCCGCGAGAGCAGGCCGATCAAAACCTTATCGACCAGATCCTCCTGTCCATAGAGGACATTGTTCAGCGCCTTTCTCAGTTGCAGAAGCTTCGAGGAAACTTCGCCAGTCATTTGGGGACCCGAGGACATGTGCCGGGAAATCTGACCTTCCCCATCGCTTTTTCCAACCGCAAAGTTCAAACGCCCGGAGAATGCCCACGAATTCCGGTCCGAGGCCTAACGGAAGAAGCGACGAAGGGCCTCCTGCTCGGCGGGAGAAGCGGCTTGCTCAATCGCGGTCTGGCCACCCGAGCCTGCACTCATGCTTCCGCCCGGCGTGGGGCCTTGCTCCGTGAGGGTATCGACCTCGTGCTCTCTGGCCCCCAAGCCGACCACGGTGCCGATGGTGGCCCGTGAAAAGTCCTCACTCTCCACCCCCTCCGTGCGAGTGGAGCCGACATTCGATTCCTTGTCCTTCAGAGCCATCGGCGCGGCTCCGGGACCCCGCTTGATCTCCCCTTCCCCGGTCTGCCCCATCAGGGCAAGGAGAGCGGCATCCCCGGCTTTCTCGCCGGATTCAAAACCATCTGAAGCGGTGACGATGCCTTGACACATTTTGTCTTTGAGTGCCTCCCACTCCTCGGCGCTCAATTGCCGCAGGCTGGAAGCGTCGAGGTCTTTAAGCTCAGAGAGCATTTTCTCGTCGAGAGGAAGATTTCCCTGGGCAAGTCCTTGCAGGCCTTCGGCGAGCATTTTGTTGAGTTGGGGATCGAGAGCGGCGGCTTGGGCATCTTCCATGCGCCGGGCAGCCTCGGCGGCCCCCAGGGTCGTCTCAAGGTTGCGCTGCAACTCCGCAGCAGACTGGGCAACATCGGCGAGAAGGTGATCTCCGGCCTCAAGGCTCTCGTGACGATACCAGTCGGACTCGGGCTGCTGGCGCAAGGCATCAAGGGCGGACTGAAGCGTATCCAGACTCTCCTGATCGAGGATCTCCGCCGCGCGTAAATCCTCGATTTTTTCCTGCACAGCGCTCCATGCTCCCGGTTCGGAACGCTCCATGGGACTCGCGCTTGGGGATTCGGGAATGGGTACCAGACCGACCAGACAGAGAAGGCCGACAATCCCCAGCAGCGGCAGGAGTATGGTGCCCCACTTGAGTTGCAGGGAGAATCTCGCCTCATCCCTTGGCTGCGGCCAGAAACCAATTCCCTCCGATGCCGAGGAGAGTCGGCTATGGAGATTCAAATCAGCGTCCAACCGGGTCAAGGCTTCGGATCGGGTGATAAAATGCCGACGGGCTGCAAAAAAACAGAGCCCGGCAAGGATCACCAAACCGCCAAAGCCCACGAATGCGCCTTCCGACAAATTCCAGCGCAGAGTCCGCATCGCAAGTATGACCGCGGCACAAATCACTCCATAAAATACGACTGCCCGCAGGAAAGACTGCAACCACCATCCGAGATTGAAACGAAAAGTCTCCCTCAGCGCTCTCCTCTTCCAAAAATCGGCAGCCGCGTCGTTCATGGAATTGCTCAATGGGGAAAGATTACACGCCCGGTGAGGTCGGGCAACTTTCCAGCACCCAGGCTCCATAAGCCTCGGACACAGCGGAGGGGGAAAGCGTAATGATCTCCGGGACGTCGTAGGGATGAAGCTGTTCCAGTTTCTGTCGGCAGGCTTCGGCTGTTGCTTCAGAGGTTTTCAGGATGAGTACGACCTCAGAGACCTGCTCCACCCTCCCTTGCCAGCGATAAATCGAAGTGGCTTCCGGCAGTAATGTGCCACAGGCCGCCAGGGACTCCTCCACCAATGCTCGGGCTACCCGCGAGGCAGCCTCCGTATCACCAAAGGTGGAGATGATAAACTGAATCATGCGGCAACCAGCGAGGGTTTCCTGACAATCCATCCCCCGCCGAGGACCGTATCGCCATCATAAAAAACCGCCGCTTGGCCGGGAGTGACTGCCCGCTGGGGTTCGACCAAGCGAACCGAAGCACGTCCCCCTTCCAGGGGCTCGATGACCGCCGCCGCTCCGGGATGGGCATAGCGGATTTTCACGTTGCCCTCGACCGGCCCTGAGGGCTGGCCTTGAATCCAATTCACGCGATCCACTTCAAACTCTTCACGGACGAGATCCTCTTCCGTGCCCACAATCACCCGCGAGTTGTCGGGATCGATGTCCACGACATAGCGCGGCCCCGTCGCTCCTCCGGGCAGGCCCTTGCGCTGTCCGATGGTAAACATCTCGATCCCCTCGTGGTCGCCGAGAAACTTGCCTGAGACATCATAGATGCCGCCACGATGGAACTCTTCCTCTCCCAGATGCGAGCGAAGGAAGGCCTTGTAGTCATTGCCCGGCACGAAGCAAATCTCCTGGCTATCCACCTTGTCGGCAACCTTGAGGCCAAGTTCGCGGGCGATTTCGCGGATTTCTGGCTTGGTCATGCCACCGAGAGGAGTCAGAGCACGGGAAAGCTGTTCCTGACGGAGACTGAAAAGGAAATAGGACTGATCCTTGCGGGGATCACGCCCCTTGCGCAGGACGGCTCCATCGGGGCCGTGATCAATGATGGCATAGTGACCCGTGGCGATGTAACCCGCTCCGAGAGCCTGGGCCTTGTCCCACAGATTGCCAAACTTCAGGCGCTCGTTGCACATGACACAGGGATTCGGTGTCCGGCCGGCCTTGTACTCACTGGCAAAGTAATTGATGACGATCTGCTCAAACTGATCCGCCTCATCCACAACGTAATGCGGAATCCCCAAGGCATGAGCGACGCCGCGCGCATCCGCTATGGCCGATGGTCCGCAGCACTTGTCCTCCGCACGGGAAATGCAATCCTGCGGCCACACCTTCATGGTGACGCCGATGACTTCGTATCCCTGCTTCTTCAGAATGTGCGCGGTGACACTGGAGTCCACGCCCCCGCTCATCCCAAGAAGTACCCGTTTGGTTTTGCTTTCCACGCGGGGAGTATATCGATGAAGTCTCCCACGTCAAATAGGGCGAAAAATACCTCCCAGCTTCCCTGACAGCAGACGACAAGAAGGCGGAGGCAAAATTTTTGTCACAATCGAGGGCAGAATATGTGTTGAGACAGGGCCTCTTTCCTGAGAAAGACGGGATTCACAAGAATGGATGCCGCGTCACCGCTTCTTCGGATCGAGAATCTGCACAAGAGTTACGACGAGCTCGAAATCCTCAAAGGCGTCAGCCTGATAGTAGAGGAAGGCGATCTCGTTTCCATCATCGGCCCCTCGGGTTGCGGCAAGAGCACCTTCCTGCGCTGCATGAACTGCCTGGAGACGCTCGACTCCGGTACCATAGCCATCGCGGGTGTCACGATTGAGAAGAAACCGGACTCACCAGACGACAATTCGTTCCAAAAGAAGGCTCACGAACTCCGTCAACGGGTGGGCATGGTCTTCCAGCAATTCAATCTCTTCCCGAATCGCACCATTCTCGAGAATACCATGCTCGCGCCCATGGTCGTCCGGGGGGAACCCCGCGAGAATGCGGCTGCGGAAGGCCGCCGCTTGCTGGAGAAAGTCGGTCTCGGTGCCCTGGCCGACCGTTACCCCGGCCAGATGTCCGGTGGTCAGCAACAACGCGCCGCCATCGCCCGCGCCCTCGCCATGCATCCGAAGGTGATGCTCTACGACGAACCGACGAGCGCCCTCGATCCGGAACTCGTGGATGAGGTGCTCCAGGTCATGAAAGCTCTCGACCAGGAGGGCATGACCCAGATCGTGGTCACCCACGAGATGAGATTTGCCCGGGATGCCAGCGACTACATTGTTTATATGGAAGGCGGCCACATCGTGGAGGTATCCGACGAGGATGAAATCTTTGAAAATCCGAAAGACGAGCGTACCCGTCGGTTCCTAAGGAGGTTCATATGAAAAAGGCCTTCTTCTTTTTCCTGCTCTTGCTGGCTGTCGCAGTCCATGCCGAGGAAACTCCGGCTGTCCAGAAAAGCGACAAGGTTCTCCGCTGGGCGGCAGACCCCGACAGCAATGCACCTTACGCCTTTTACAATGCACAGAACAAGCTGACCGGCTTCGAATACGAGATCATCACGGCGCTCGCTGAAGAAATGGGCCGCAAGGCCGTTTTTACTCCTAATAACTGGGACGGACTAATCCCCGGACTCGGGCGCGATCTTTATGATTGCGTGATCTGCGGCATCGAGATCACCCCGGACAAAGCCAGCGAGGTGCTTTTCAGCAATCCCTATTATGTGACGTTCGAGCAGTTGGTGGTGAACAAAGGCACCCCGGCCATTTCCTCGCTCGATCAGCTCAAAGGCAAGCAGATCGGCACCCTGGGCCAGACCGCCGCCCAGACCATGCTGGAGCGCACTCCCGGCGTCCATGTGAAAACCTACGATCAGGAGGTCAATGCCTACGCGGATGTGGCGAATGGCCGCCTCTTCGGTGTCCTGCTCGACTACCCGATCGCCAAATACTACGCCTCCCCCAATCCGAACCTCCAATTCACGGGGCCGCCCTTCGGCCAGATCGAGTACGGCATTGCCTTTCGCAAGGGGAACACAGCACTGCAAAACGAACTCAATGCGGCTCTGCAACGGCTCGTGGAAAGCGGAAAGATGCGGGACATCCTCTCGAAATGGGGACTATGGACGCCGGTCATCGCGGGTGCCTTCGGACAACCGGAAGCCCCCTCCCTGCCGGATACGGAGTTCAAGGCCTTCGTCGCCTCCCATGCCACGGATGCCACTCTCTGGACGCGTCTCCTGAAATACGCCAGCTATTGGCCGCTCCTCCTACAGGGGTCCATCATGACGCTGCAAGTCTCCATTCTCGGCATGACTATTGCCGTGGGACTGGGATTTACCCTCGCCATCATGCGCGTTTTCGGCCCCTGGCCCCTGCGCTGGTTGGCGACATTGTATATCGAAATCATCCGGGGCACGCCTCTGCTGATCCAGTTGCTCATTATTTTTTACGGTCTGCCTACCATTGGCATCAAACTGACGCCTTTCGTGGCCGGTGTGATCGGGCTGGGCATGAATTATGCCGCCTATGAAGCCGAAAACTACCGCGCCGGCCTCCTCGCCATCCCCCGGGGCCAGATGGAAGCCGCCCGCGCCCTCGGTATGACCCATCCCCAAGGTCTGCGCTTCGTGGTCATTCCTCAGTCCTTCCGATTGGTTTTACCCCCGGTCACCAACGATTTCATTTCCCTTCTTAAGGACAGCTCCCTGGTCTCCATGGTGACGCTGCTGGATCTGACGGGAGCGTACAATCGTATCGCCACCCAGACCTTCGACTACTTCGGCACCGGCCTCCTGGTGGCCGCGATCTACCTCCTGATCGGCCTGCCCTTCGTCCGCCTTGCCCGCTGGACCGAAGAAAAACTGGCCGTCGATCAGCGCCGCCCCGGTCAAAAACCCGGCATCTTTACCCTGCCCAAGCTGAAAAAAGGCGGTAGTGGTGCCGCCTAAGGGCATTCTCTTGCTCTCCGAAAATCCTGCCTCTTGCGAAAGAAGAGCGGAAGCGGCATTATCCAGCCGATGGAACCTATCAGTGATTTGCTCGCCATCCGCAGACAGAAGCTCGACGCTCTGCGGGAAGGCGGGAACGAACCCTTCGGACAGCGATTTGATACCGATGGCAGCATTGCCGACGTACGTGCCAAGTTTGAGGAGGGTAAAGCTGTCCGCGCCGCCGGTCGTATCACAGCGCATCGCGACATGGGCAAGAGCCGGTTCCTGGATCTCTCCGACATCACGGGACGCATCCAGCTTTTCCTGCATGCAAAAGAAGTGGGCGATGAGGCGTTCGCAGCCTTCAAGCAACTCGATATCGGCGACTGGATGGGCGTTACCGGCGAATATTTCACCACCAAGACCGGAGAGCAAAGCATTCGCGTCAAAACGCTGACTGTTCTCTCCAAGTCCCTCCGCCCCCTGCCTGAGAAATGGCATGGCGTGCAGGATCCTGAAACGAAATACCGCCAGCGCTATCTGGATCTGGTGGCCAACGAGGAATCCCGCGACATTTTCATGAAGCGGATCGCCATCGTGCGCGAGATCCGGAATTTCCTGCAGGATCGCGGATTTTTCGAAGTCGAGACTCCCATGATGCAGGCGATCCCCGGCGGAGCTGCGGCCCAGCCCTTCAAGACGCATCACAATGCGCTCGGCATGGATCTCTTCCTGCGTATTGCGCCGGAGCTGTATCTGAAGCGCCTGCTGGTCGGCGGCTTCCCCAAGGTTTTCGAACTCAACCGCAACTTCCGCAATGAGGGCCTTTCGCGTCGTCACAATCCCGAGTTCACCATGCTGGAGGCCTACTGGGCTTTCGCGGACTTCGAGGTCATGGCCGAGTTGGTCGAGGAGATGGTCTGCCATCTTGCAGAAAGCATCTGCGGAGGTCTGAAGATCGAGCACAAGGACGCCGACGGCAACGTCACCAAGACCATCAACCTGAGTCGCCCCTGGCGTCGTGCCCGGTATGCTGACCTCATCGAGGGGGTCATCCCTGGCTGGTACAGCATGGACTCCGCCGCACGTCGCGCCAAGTGCGAGGAGATTCACCTCGACATCACGCATTGCGCGGAAGATTTCGAAGTCACCCAACATGTCTTCGAGAAGCTGGTCGAGGAAAAGAGCATCGATCCGCTTTACGTCACGCATTGCCCCAAGGAACTGGTGCCGCTGGCCAAGCAAAACTCGGAAAATTCCGAGGTTGTGGACGTGTACGAACTCGTCATCAACGGGCAGGAGATCTCGCCCGGCTATTCGGAACTGAACGATCCCGATGTCCAGAGGGCACGCTTGGAACATCAAAGCGGCGGAGAGACCCAAAAGCTGGACGAAGACTTTCTACACGCTCTGGAGTACGGGATGCCCCCGGCCGGAGGAATCGGTATCGGCATCGACCGCCTCGTGATGATGCTGACCGGCGCGGAGAGCATCCGTGACGTCATCCTCTTCCCTCACATGAGGAGCCGATAGAGCATTAAAATCCCCGCCACCGCACACCGCGGAGCGGCACCCATCATGACGAAGCCAGCCTATCCTCCAGGCTCATTCAACGCCCAT
>Ga0351859_1099_pt1 | contig 20731 bp, 13 predicted proteins | sample BONcelFGM3001D11_FD_206789 | JGI IMG/M metagenome (GOLD analysis project Ga0351859, IMG submission 206789) | Enriched cells from coal bed in the Powder River Basin, Montana, United States - BONCAT cells FGM rep2 HSBNCT.FGM.300.1.D11 ... | reverse complement strand
ATGAGTAATAAACGAAATATCAGGGATAATTGCCGGATAACAACGTGTAAATATAATGTTACTGATTTGTTCTTCGAGTTCAACAAGCTTTTCTTCAGGTAAACCTATAAGAGTTCTGGGATTATCACGAACGCCAATGTAAATATCACCTCCGGCATCGTTGGCAAATGCAATTATGGTTTTAGCCAAATCAGATTTGGAAGGTAAGGTTTCCTTAAATTCCAGTCTTCGGCCTTCAGGCAATTTCAATATTTGCTCAATTTTCATTGAGGATGGGTGGTGTTTGGTGGTTGGGCAATGTAATTTTGTGAAGAGAAAGGTTTATTAAGTAATCCTTATAGCTAACAAAAGGCCAGAGCCTCAAAAAATGAGCAAAAAGGCGTGAAATGTAAAGAAATTTAACTAGAAATTTGGTTTTTGGATAGAGCTTCGCCCCTTCAGTCCCATTTTGTGTGGTCTGTAAAAGAAAAAATCGGGACTTTGAGCAACAAAGATACTCAAACTTTTGTAAATGTCAAGTTTTAAGTTAAAATAATTCACTAAATTCATAAAAATTTAACATTAGGGATTTGACAATTTGAAAATTTGACAATTTGAAAATTGGAATTTTGTTAGCCTGACGGCTGGAACGGATTCAACAATTTGAAAATTCAACAATTTGAAGATTAGATCAGATTAAGCCTGGCGGCTGGGGTGCTGACTCTCGACTCCAGATTATCGACTATTGACTATTGCCCTTCGACAAGAGCTCAGGGACCAACTATTGACTTCTGTTCCGATAGCTATCGGAATCTGACATCTGATTTCTGACCACTGACTTCCGTCCTCTGACATCTGACCTCTGACTTCTGACCTCTGACCTCTGACTACCTTCCTTCGTACTTCCTCCGTGATTGCGTCGTATCAAGGCTATGGTTGAACCGTATTTTTCAAAACGAAGTGAAATGCTGATACAGCCTCAGTTCCCTTGCTTTTTGTTCGCATCTTCCTTGAATATGTCCGCAATGTGTGTAAGTTGTTCAAAACGTACAAGCCAGCGCAAAAAGGTGCATTCCACCAGAAATAGGACAAATCTAAAATTCTAATGAAACAAGCTTGATCTTCTTTGACAAAAGCAGTTTAGATTTCCTGTACTACCAGTAAAATAAGGCATTGCAGCGGGTTTGGATATTTATATGAAGGGGCCGTGCGCCATGGTTATTCTGGTTGAAATAGAGAAAAGAGGTGCTTTGTCACTCATTTTCAGCCAATTAAATTTATTATTTTGAAAGATAATTATTAAGATTGTTACAATTTCAGGTTCAGGTGTTTACGAGGCAAAAAGGGTCAATTGTTAATAATCCAATTTGGTCTTACCTAAAGGCTTGTCGTATCTTGGTCAGAGATTTAGAGGGGGTTTTTGGGGCATCAATTCTTAGCCAATAACAAACGCTTAAGCAAAACAAGTCTTTGAATTATTGAACTCAGAAAATTAATATTAATGGCCATTTTGAATCGCCGGTCAATATTTTTTATCGTCAGCAAACCTGAGAGAAAATGGTGCGGTGTTGCAGAAAATGAGATGTGCCCTTGTTCAGATACAGGCTGCACCCTGTTCAGATATAGGCTGCACTCTGTTTCAAGCCGGGCCACTCCCTGTTCGAAGCCAGGATGTACCTTGTTCAGAACCAGGTTACTCCTTGTTAAAAGCCAGGACATACCCTGTTTGGAGATATGATGAACCCTGTTAAAAGACAGGCCACTCCCTGTTAAAAGATGGGACAGCCCCTGTTCAGAGGAAGTATGCACCCTGTTCAGCAATTGGCTGAAATGGGATGCAGAAAGACTCAATCCCTTGCGGGAGTATGCGAAAAGGCTTTTTGTGATGTGTAATACTGTATTACTGAGCATGCCGGTTAACAACTTGAGAAGTGACAGAATGTATCTCAAAGTGTGTAAAAGTGTGTAAAAGTATATAAAAGTATATATATTGTACATTTTCAAGAAATGGAGATATAATGGCTTCCGAATTCCGGATTTTTCGCCAAACCGCTCAGACATCCTGAATTCACAGGGGTTTAATTGTTGATAATTTTCCAGCAATTGTGAGAAACTTTGGTAAATTAACAGTAGATTGTGTAGTAAATTTGCAAGAAACATTAAAGCATTCATTGTTCTTTGAACCGGATTGGAATTTTAATCTGAAGTGTAAAAAGCTTTGCAAAAAAATGCCGATACAGCGTATTAAAATTCTGGTTCAGATAGTATTTAGAAGAAAAGGCTGAAAAGCCATCAACGATATTCACCGGTGCTGAAGCAAAGTGCCAAGGAGCTGGTGATGTTTTTAATAATTTAATTCTTTTTCAAAATGGCTAAAAAAGGCCTCAATCCGCTCAGCCAGGAAGACCTGGCGGCATTGTTGCAGCAAATCGCGGACGTATCGTCTGCACTTAGTGGGGGAGATTCCCTTCGTCCGTCAGACAGGCAGAAGTTGCCGAAATCGGGGCGCAAAACTGTGCAATTTGTGCAGCAAGCGCTTGAGATCTCGCAACAGAATCCGTCATTGGTAGCGCAGTATATCGATTTAACGGCCATGGAGCAAAACTTCCTGGTCTATAATCAGATGCTGACGTTGAAACCGATGGTAGATCAATTGAAGCGCCGTGTAGAAGATGCAATGCTGGTTGCGGGAAGCAATTCCTACATAACAGCACTTCGTTGCTACAAGGGCTTTAAAATTGCCTCGAATGACAACATCCCCGGCGCTCAGCCTGTTTATGAAACTCTTAAAACGAGGTTCAAACCTGTGAAGCGTAAACCGGGAGCCGGCGAGGCCGGTGATTTGCCGGAAGCGGCGTTCAATTAGCTTGGGGAGTGGGAAACCCTGCAAATACCATAGGAAGTTAGCGCAGGGCCCCATCCCTTTGAGATCAAAAGACCCTATCCGCAAGGATGGGGTTTTTTGTTTTTCTGAATTCCGCGGAAGAAGTATCAGTATCCGTGAAAAAAGAAACGTAAAGATAGGGTAGAACAGATGCAAAAAGCAAGTGAATTTGAGAAAAATTATACAGAGGTTACGAACAGACAAGGATTCAAAGATTCAAAAATTCAAAGATTCAAAATTCAAAGATTCAAAGATTAGCTTCGCTGAGCTCCCTACGGTCGGTTCAAAGGATTCAAGGATTCAAGGATTAGCTTCGCTGAGCTCCCTACGGTCGGTTCAAAGATTCAAAGATTCAAAAATTCAAAGATTCAAAGATTAGCTACGCTGAGCTCCCTGCGGTCGGTTCAAAGATTCAAGGATTCAAAGATTCAAGGATTCAAGGATTCAACAATTTGAAAATTCAATTAATTTGAAGATTTGAAAATTGGCATGGAGTGAGAGCCTGGCGGCTGGAGCGGAAAGATTAGCTTCGCTGAGCTCCCTGCGGTCGATTCAAAGATTCAAGGATTCAAGGATTAGCTTCGCTGAGCTCCCTGCGGTCGGTTCAAGGATTCAAGGATTCAAAGGATTAGCTTCGCTGAGCTCCCTTCGGTCGGTTCAAAGGATTCAAAGGATTCAAAGATTCAAAGATTCAAGCCCTTTGGCATCGAGATCATTTTTCATTTTTCATTTTTCATTCTTCACTCCTCCGTGTTTCCTCCCTGATTCCGTCGTACCAAGTCCGTATCAAGGCTGCATCGAACAAACTTTGAAGTGGGGGAGTAGTGGCGTTGAACCGGAGATAAAACATTCAAGGATTAGCTTCGCTGAGCCTGCCTGCCTGGCGCAGTCGGGCAGGCTCCCGAGACAAGCAATTTCTAATTTCTAATTTCTAATTTCTAAAGACTAAAGACTAAAGACTTTTGACTTCCGACCTCTGTTCCGATAGCTTTCCGACTTGACTTCCGACCTCCGATCTCCGTCCTCTGACTTCTGACCTCCGACTTCTGACCTCTGACCTCTGACTTCTGACTACCGACCTCTGACCTCCGACCTCTGTCCTCTGTCCTCTGTCCTCTGACCTCTGATCTGACCTCCGACTTCCATTTTCTAAAGACTATTGACTAAAAACTATTGACTTCCACCCTCCAACATCTGACCTCTGACCTCTGACCTCTGACTTCTGACCTCTGACTTCTGACCTCTGACTTCTGACCTCTGACCTCTGACCTCTGACCTCTGACTTCTGACCTCTGACTTCCGACCTCTGACTATCGACTAAATCAGATTCCACAGAATCTATAAATTGCAAGGATGGATAAAACGAGTTAATCGAATTTCAAGCTTTCAGGATTTTGACGGTTGTCGAAAAAAGTCAGCAGAAAAATCTTTTCGTGCTTCTTGTCCATCGTGTAGAACAAGGAGTTATTCTTGCCAATGATGGCTCTCCGGATGTTATCATGTTTGGAGGAACTGGCATAAATTCCAGGATTTTTCTGAATTGCCCGTATGATTATATCTGTTTTTTGAGAGAATGTTAATATTTCTCATTTAGTCCAGTTTTGTGCCAGGTAGTCCAGTACCTTAAAATAGGTAATTCTGGCTTTTGCCGACCAAATAACTTCCATCTTATAGGCCATATCTTTGTCTGGCTTCCTCCATAACCTGATCGTGTGTCAAAACATTTCCGTTTTGAATGTCAGTCAGTCCTTCCAGAATTGATTCCTGAACCTCCAAAGGCAGATTATCCCACCAATCTGCTTTGGTTTCCTTTTGAAGGATTTCGTTGATTTCAATCAGCAATGCCGGTTTGTCAATAGTCATTATTTTTGAAATCAAGTCTAGTTTTAATGATTGGATATCCATCATGCTGTTTTTTTAAGGATAAAGATACGAATATTCTAATTTCTAATTTCTAATTTCTAAAGACTAAAGACTAAAGACTTTTGACTTCCGACCTCTGTTCCGATAGCTTTCCGACTTGACTTCCGACCTCCGACCTCCGTCCTCTGACTTCTGACCTCCGACTTCTGACCTCTGTAGCGAAGCGGAACCCACGGTTGGCGGATGAAAATAGAAACTGCGTCCCCGAAGGGGGCGAATAGAAATGTAATTATCTTTGTAATAACAATTCACCTAATCCCTTATTATATGTCAAGTTACAAACAAATTCTCTATCATGTTATCTTCCATACGAAGGATACAAAAGACACCTTGAATCTTGATCACTCTGATGAGCTTTATGCCTACATTGCGGGTATCATAAACAACAAAAACTGTTTTCTTTATCAGATAAACGGTACAGAGGATCACCTGCATTTTTTGTCGGATTTGAATACGAGAGTAGCCTTAGCTGATTATATGAGGGATATTAAAACTGCAAGTTCTTTATGGTTAAAAAAGCACCCTGGTTTTCCGAAGTTCAAAGGCTGGGCAGATGGATATGGAGCTTTAACTTATGCATTTCGGGATAAAAATATGATTTCTAATTATATCGAAAATCAACGGGAACACCATAAACATGAAAGTTTTATAGAAGAATATCGCCGATTATTAAAGGAGATGGGAATAGAAATTGACGAGCGTTTTTTTCCTTAGCATAAAATCTGGTTCAACCCCTGTCGGGGCTGCAGTTACATTAGTGTCTCCTAACCGTGGGTTCCGCGAAGAGCTCCACCCACGGTTATTGTTGTTGAGCACCTTCGGCGCTCTGCACTGTGCTTCCCTTTGGGGTCGCGGTTACTTTTATCCTTCCTAACCGTGGGTTCCGCGAAGAGCTTCACCCTGAGTTGTTGTTATTGAGCATCTTCGGCGCTCTTCATTGTCCCCGAAGGGGGCAAATTTCAAATAACCGTGGGTGTAGCGAAGCGGAACCCACGGTTGGCGGATATAATGAAAAAGCTGCGTCCCCGAAGGGGGCGAATAAATTTCCTTTCTTATCGTAATTTCCGCAAAAAGTTCAACAAGTGTTGTCCAGTTCAACCCTTTCAGGGCTGCAGTTACTCGTATCATTCGTAACCGTGGGTTCCGCGAAGAGCTCCACCCACGGTTATTGTTGTTGAGCACCTTCGGCGCTCTGCACTGTGCTTCCCTTTGGGGGCAGAGGTTACTTTTATCCTTTCTAACCGTGGGTTCCGCGAAGAGCTCCACCCACGGTTATTGTTGTTGAGCACCTTCGGCGCTCTGCACTGTGCTTCCCTTTGGGGTCGCGGTTACTTTTATCCTTCCTAACCGTGGGTTCCGCGAAGAGCTTCACCCACGGTTATTGTTATTGAGCACCTTCGGCGCTCTGACCTGTCCCCTAAGGGGGCAAATTTCAAATAACCGTGGGTTTAGCGAAGCGGAACCCACAGTTGGCAGATGAAGAGAGGAAACTGCGTCCCCGAAGGTAATTCGGGTAATTCGTGGCAAAAAATTTCCTACTGCGAGGTGTCGTCATCATATTGCGAGGTGTGGGCTCGGTATCAAGGATGCCAGTTAGCAGGTCCTTCTCCTTGTGGTGCCTGAGCCGGTTGGTGAGCTTGATTGGTGAGTTTTTTATCGAACCATTTGTCGAACCAGCGTCGAAGGCAGGAGAAGGTGCCCGAAGGGCGGATGAGGTGAAGACGCCGGATCAGAAAGAAATTACCTATTCATGAACCTATTTGCAGGCTGTGAGTTTATATTTATATCGGTTTCGAACTTCGATCCTTTTACTCACCACTTGTTATAAAAACTCAGAATAATGGCTGAATTAAAAACCAAACCCGGCAGCGGTGATGTGGTGGCTCTACTTAAGACCATCGAACCAAAATCAAAGCGCGAGGATAGCTTCAGAATTTTGCAGATAATGGCTGAACTTACCGGTGACGAACCGGTTCTGTGGGGGCCGTCAATCATAGGTTTCGGGAATGTTCATCTCAAATATGCAAGTGGCCGCGAACTGGACTGGTTCAAGGTGGGATTCTCTCCGCGAAAGCAGAATATCTCCCTTTACCTGATGAATGGATTCGGCAATTATTCATCGCTGATGTCAGCACTGGGCAAATACAAAACCGGGGTTTCGTGCCTCTACATCAGTAAACTTGCCGATGTAGATATGCTTGTGCTGAAGGAGCTGATTGCCGAATCGGTGAAACGTCAGCCCGATTATGTCGTTTAGCCTCGTCTCTATTCCGTGATCAGTGAAATCTGCTTCACCAGCTGATCGCCAAGTCCGATGCGGTAGCCTTCCGATTTCCAGATAATCTCACCCGCTTTATTCACCACCACCACTACCGGCCATTGTGGCGCCCCTTCGATGGAGCAAGCCGTGCTGATGGCTGTGGCTACTTCCGAATTGTCATCGTACCCGAATGCCGCGGTAGATGGGATATTTCTGTACCCCGAAGGCGTAAATCCACGGGTAAGCTTGTCCTTTGCTACCACGAAAATTATTTTTCCGCCCCATTGTTCCAGCGTGGTTTGAACAGTTTTAATGTCCTCCATAAGGTGTTTGGTGGGCTCTTTGGCAGGATCAATCACCGCGATGATTATGCCTTTACTTCCTGCAAAAGTGCTGAGCTTTGCCTTCTTATCTGTTTCCAGGACAGTGAAGCCGGCCGTGAGATCTGCTTTGCCTATTACCCCTGACTTCTCTGCAGGGGTAGCTGTTTTGATGCCGATGGATTGCTTTTTCCCTTCCGCAACCCTGAAGTAGGAAATGCCGCAAAGTACTTCGCCATCGCTCAGGCGGTTGCCGGTGATGAGGCGGTAAAAACCGGTATCCACGGAAAGTGTAGCCGGGAAATTCATCAGCGAAGCATCGGTTTCATAATCCAGGGTAATAAATCTGCCATTGTCATAGCGAGCCAGGGTGTAGTGGATGTAGTAACGCGGGATAAAGTCCTTGTCAGCCGAAAGATTCTGCAGTACGATTTCGCCACGGGGTATGGCTTTGTCAGTAACGCGGGTAAAGAAAACATCGTTCCATCCGCTTTCATTCATAAACTGCGGACGGCGGGTGGCGGGTTCCAGCCTTGCCGGGATGCCAAAACTGCGGCCAATGGCTACAAACAGCAGATCGCGTGAATACCGGTCGGCCCTGCTTAATTGCAAAATTCCTTCAGGACTCAGCGGAACTCCATAATAGTTATTGATGGTATCAAGTGTGATATTTTCGCTGATCCAGGTGCGGATATTCAACGGATTTTCGCGGAATGCTTCTGCCTGTGCTGTGGTGAAATGCTCGTGAATAAAACTACGCCATGGTGTTACAAACTCGCGGCCAATGCGTGGCGAAAGGATGAAGCGGTTATAATCTTCCCCGGAAAGGGAAGTGACAGGTTGGTAGTTTTTTACGGCCGTGAGGTGATTGCTGAGCGTTGAAGCCTGAATATCATGCAGATCCTTTTCTGAAATGTTTGCCAGCAGGTCCATGCCGGTGGTACGGTTGTCAGGCGAAAGGCTTTTCACGAAAGTGGCAATTTCATTCCAGTTTCCGCGGCTGTTTGCCAGGAAGTTGCGGAGTGCTGCTGCATTCACACCGGTTTCGTTAGCCAGCTTTACCGAAGAAACAGAATCGATAAAAGTGGCAATGTAAATGCTTCTGATGGAATCTTCCTGCAGCAAGCGCCGGTTGTTTGCCTGGGTGAGCGCCGTATCAGTTGCGGGAATTGCTTGTTTTGCAGGAGGTGTGAGCAGGTATTCACCTTCCGGAAAGAAAACAGAATGTTCTGCCAGCGTGATCTTTATCGTGTCATTGCTGTTTGCTGCAGCAAGTGCTGAAGCCGAACGTCCGCCAAGTGACGCATGTACCATCAGGTCACCGAATCCGGTAGTCACAGAGCAGAAACCCTGCCCGTTTGTATATTGGGTGGTGATTGGATAAAATTCGGCATAATTGTACAGCCCGAACTCAACTTTAACATCTTCAATGCCTTCACCTGCCTCGTTGGTCACTTCGACGGGCAGAATTTTGGTATCAGTGTAATTTTTGAGCAGGTTAAGGCGTGCATAGTTATCCTTATCTTCAATCACTTCCTCCTGACCATTATACTTTCCGAAAACGAAGGTGTGGGTCATCATGGCGCGTTTTACAGGTTCGGCAAACCAGCCCATATTCAGGGCGGGCTCGGGTTCGCAGGCGCCGAGGAAGTGCCATTTGCCGTCAATCCACACTTCCACCCAGGCGTGGTTATCGTCGGTATGTGCCCATCGGGGCGTGTAAACCTGCCTTGCCGGGATGCCCACGGAACGCATGGCAGCGGCGGTAAAAGTTGACTCTTCGCCACAGCGGCCAAAAGCGGTTCTTACGGTGGTGAGTGGTCCGGAGGTACGCTCATCGGTCGATTTGTAAACTACTTTCTCGTGGCACCAATGATTGACTTCGAGGGCAGCAGAGGCCATATCCATGTCTTTGATGCGGTGTTTCAGCTCAGCGAAGAAAACCTGCCGGGCGGTATCCGTATATTCGTTGTTTACGCGGTAGGGCAAAACAAAATGGAGGAAAATATCTTCAGGGATGCGGCTTCCCCAGCTGAAAAACTCCCGGGCTTCAAGGGCAGATTTCACCTGAGCAAGGTAATAGTCGCCATCGTTCATCGCCATATCGCTGAGGGGCATAAATGCATACAGAAATTCAAGGCCCTGGATTTCAGCGGTAGTGAGCTGCTGATCAAACACGCTAAAAAGTGCGGAATCACGACCTGCAGCCAGTTCTTTCTGAATAAGAAACTGCTGATGCACCAGAATCCGGTAGGATTTATCGGCAATAAGGTGTTTTGTTTCCGGTGACTGGCATGATTGCAGTATAAAGACAATCAGCAGAGTAGCGAGTGCGAAGGGCTTCATTGTAATAATTTTTAGAAAGTCCGAAAGTACGGGGAAAAATTCAATTTCCAATTTCCAATTTCCAATTTCCAACAATAAAATGACCTGCCAAGTCTTCTTCCGACTTGTGAGGTCTTCTTGTTTCATTATGGCGAAGAGAACGTTCGATTTCCGATGACCCCTGACAGGGTTACGAGCCCTTTCAAAATGGGCAGCCAGTCAAATGCACGCCAACCTCTTATCAGGTAGGAAAACCCTGTCTGGGGTTGTGTGGGAGTCGGAGTTGAATTTCTCTCGTTATCGCTTCGCCTTCCCGAGACAAGTAATTTCCAATAAATAAGTGACCTGCCAAGTCTTCTTCCGACTTGTGAGGTCTTCTTGTTTTTAAATGGCGAAGAGGACGCCTGAAGCAAGTAATAAGTGACCTGAAAAGACCAGCGTTGAAGCTGAGCGGCATTTGCAATGCCGCTCTGAACACTGGATAATTTGCAATTATCCAAATATGCTGTTAAAGGCGCAGATTAGCTTTCGAAATATATTGAATTACAAATTCAATGATGTTCAAAGCGGCATTACAACCGAGGCCGCCTAAGCGGACTAGCCCTCTAATCAGGGCAGGCTCAGCGAAGCTAAATGCCGCTTAGCCGGGGCGAAGAGAACGTCGAATCCGCTGTTCCCGCACGTTGTGTTCCCGCGCGTCCCCTGACGCGTGGCGCAACACCGCTTAATTTTTAAATATCACAACCTAGCCGGGCGTTAGAAGGTTATTCCGAAAGGAGAAAATCGTCCCATCACCGCCGCCAGGCGGTAGCCACTAAATCACCAACCTAACCCATGGAAATTACCCGCAAAAGTAGCCTGACTGGCGCGTTATTTTACGGTTGAACTTTTTAATCAGCGGATACCATTTCGCCATAATAACTACATATGTATATAAATCTATGTAGAGTATGCGCTTATTTGTAAAATTAATTTTCATTATTATTTATTGAATGTATCTTTATTTTATTCTTTATTAAGTATGCCATTGCTTTTGTAGATTATTAAATTATCTTTGTACACGGTTTTTTCCGGAAATATTTTAATGTGACTTCAAAGGTTTATAGTATTGGCGCACATATCCGGATCTTGTCGTTGTGTATTTGGCATTGATTAAAAATGTGTACGTGTATTAATCCTGAGTATCTCTGTTAATCTCAAATAACCCGAAGAAATGAAAGAAATCTTTACACCTCTTTTTATGCAGCAAAATAGCCAATCCGATATATATGATGGCACTGAAGTGGAAATCATCAAAGCAGAAAACCTTTGTCTATCGCCCGGTCTGATTCGAAAAACTTACAAACAAGGGCATTACTTATTAATGAATTTAACATAAATTCATAATCATGCCAATCTGAATTCAGTTTACGTTGGCTTTTGAGGAATAATTTCACTCTTTTTTTAACCCGCTTTTTTATGATAAAAAACTTGTTTCAATCGGTTAGCATCCCAAATAGTGATTTTGTGTTAAAGTATAAAGTCCTTCTGCTGGCTTTTGTAATGATTGCTTTAACCGGTATGACCGGATGGGCCCAAATAGCCGGCGATTACCGCTCGGTAACTACAGGTACCTGGCAAACGCTTTCCACCTGGCAACGTTACAGCGGCACAGCCTGGGTTACACCCACATCAGCACAGGGATGGCCTGGTCAAATTGTCGGGACCAATGATGTTGCAGTTATGGCCGGGCATGTGGTAACCATAGGAACAGGCGGAATCAGCACTCTGTCTTTTAATTCGTTGAATATTGGAGTTTCAGGACGCCTTTACCTGACTGGCTCTAACCAAACAGTAACGTTTACTCTAAACACAACGGTACTCACTATTGCAGATGGAGGCGATGTTTATTTCTTCAATAAATCGAAACTCGTGCTATCCCCAGAAGCAGCCATTACGTTGGTAATCAGCCAGAATGGTCTGGTTGCCTCTACCTGCAACAATAATGCTGAATTGTGGATTGGGCCCGTGAAATACGCAGTTTGCGCCGGTGCTCCCGGTGATATTTTCACTTTTGACCAGCTGATAGCCGCAGGGGGAACGCTTAATGCCATACCTACGTCAAATTCACCTATATGCCAGGGTAGCACAATAAATCTGACAGGAAATTATGGAGGTGCAATTGGTACAACTCCAACATACAGCTGGTTGGTTACTGCCCCTGGTGGCACACAAACAACATACACTGATCAAAATGTAACTATCCCTTCAGCTGTAACAGGCACTTATACTGCAAGGCTTACAGTTACTACTACACTCAGCGGCACAACATACACCAACAGCGAAACGATCCCCGTTGTGGTGAATGCTTTGCCAACCCTCAACGCGGTTTCGCAAGTCATAACCGTTTGTAACAACACGCAGGCAACGATCAATTTAACAGGTTTGGTGCCCAATACCACCTACACTGTGAACTATAAAATTAACGGTGTTGCACAAACAGCCATAACCGGACTTATTGCCACGGCCGGAGCAACAGGAAGTTTTTTAACGCCCAATCTTACAACAACCAACAACGGGCAAACCCTTGAGGTTACCGGCATCACCATCACCAACCCAACGACAAACTGCGCCACAACCTTTAGTGGAAAAACCGCAACCTTATCTGTCTGGACCACCGGCCCCGGCACCTGGACAGGTCTTGTAAACTCTGACTGGAACGATGGCGGCAATTGGTGCAGTGGAGTACCAACGGCCGCAACAGATGTTTACATTCCGGCGCCTTCAACATCCGTTCCCAATCAGCCTCTTATAAGTATTGCCGATGCTCTGTGCAATAGTATAACCATCAGTTCAGGAGCAACGCTCAGCATGAGCAATGCAAGAACACTCAATGTTGATGGCAACTGGGTAAATGACGGATCTTTTTCGGCCGGTAACGGTATTGTTGCATTCTCCGGCTCTTCGGCTCAAAGCATTCAAAGCGCTACAACTTTTAATTCAGTTTCTGTAAGCAATTCCAACGGAGTAACTGCAACAAGCGATATCGGTATTAATGGAATACTGAATCTGACCAACAATCCTTCGCCAACCAAAGGCGCTCTGGATCTTGCAGACGGTACTACGCTCAAAACACTGACACTCGGTCCAAATGCAGTTTGCACCGGAACCGGAGACTTGACAGGTAAAATTGTCAGAAATTCTATACAACCAGATGTTACCTATACCTTCGGTCATCCTAACACCAGCATACGTTTTTACAACGGAGCCAGTGGAGATATGCCAAGCTCCGTTAAATTTATTACCCGGATAGGATCAACACATTCAAAGAAAACTGACGCCGTACAACGATACTATGAAATTATTAAGACAGGTGGCAACGCAAGCGTAACCAAGTTTTCCCTGAAATTTCATTATCTCGATAACGAACTCAACAGCAATTTAGAAAACACAATCGTGTTTTGGGATCACCACGTGCCCTATAATGGTATTTCACCGCATATGCACGGAAAGTCAGACAATAGTACTACAGAAAATTGGATGTTGATTTCCGGACACAGCATCGGATACCTTGTTCAAAATGAGTACACCGGAGAGATTGCATATGTTGATGAAACTACAACACCACAAAATCAATCCAAAATCTGGATGCTGGCCAATAAAGTTGCAAACGCCAGCGACTTTACCTGGTTGGGCGCTACTGACTCGGATTGGAATAAAATTTCCAATTGGGTAGGAAGCATCATTCCAACACAAACTTCAGACGTGGTTATTCCGGATGCATCAACAACCGCACATGATTTAAAGCTTTCAAATGGCAACTGGGCTGCAAAAACATTTACCATAGAACCGGGTGGAATTGTGGATGGCGAAACTGCCACACTAACCATTGTCGGATCGCTGCTTGACAACAACGGTACTTCCTCGTGGAGCAACGACGGAACATTTAACGCCGGCAGCAGTACAGTGATTTTTAACAGTACCAATTCTGCCATCAGCGGTACAACAACCTTCAATAATCTTACTATACCCACCGGTATGTCGCTTGGATTACTGAGCAGTTCAGCAACAAACGTAAGTGGCACATTCACAAACAGCGGCACTTTTTATGCCAGCTACGACGGTCCTACCACCTTTGGATACACTGGCGCTGATCAGAATATTGTACTTCCGGAAGATTATTATCATCATTTGAATGTATCAGGAACAGGCACCAAAACATTGCCTTCCGGAACAACAAACATAAAAGGTGATCTGACATTAAGCGCTGCCATAGATGCTTCGACCAACAGCAGCATTGTCGCAATGAACGGAACGTCCACCCAAACCATAGGCGGAACCGCACCGGCCACCTTCAATAACCTCGCTATCAATAATGCGGCTGGGGTTACCCTCGGCAACAGCCAAACGGTGAACGGCAATTTAACCCTTACCAGCGGACTGATTACAACCGGAGCCAACACACTGACTCATGGTTGTGATGGCATTATCACCGGACAAAGCGCAACCAGCTATATTGATGGCAAATTAGCCAGGGTTTATTGCGCTCCGGCTCCAGTCTCCAAAGAATTCCCAATCGGAAAAGGAGGAAACTACCGCCCGCTAACGCTTAATTATACGGCACTTGATGCAACCAGCACCGTTACTGCCGAGCAGTTTGAAAATGTTATTCCCGGTTCTTTACCTGCTAACGCATATACTCAGAACCGATACTGGAACATCATTGAAAGCGGAAGTACAGAAGGGACTTATTCACTAACCCTCAACGGCAATCCATTCAATCCCGGTGACGGCGTTCCCGTTATCCTGAAAGGCAACGGAACAACCAACAGTGCCATTGCTGCTACATACAGCAGTCCGGATTTCACCATTGCAGGACAAACTACTTTCAGTAATTTTGCCGTAGCCACCGAATGTGAGCAACCTACGATCACACAACAGCCTGTAGCAACCGCAGCCTGCGCCGAAACTGGTACTGCAACTTTCAATGTAACTGCCACAGTAACGAACGGTACACCAACCTACCAATGGCAGGAAAGTACTACCGGAACCGGGGGAACTTTTGCTGATATTGCCAACGGCGGCGTTTATTCAAATTCTGCCACTGCTTCACTGTCAATCACCAACCCGCCTTACAGCATGAATACTTATGCTTACAGGGTAGTGATAAGCCGCGACTGTGGCAGCAGCATTACCTCGAACTCTATGGTTTTAACTGTAAACGAGTTACCGACCATTACCTTAGAAGATAATCCTGAGGCTTGTTATGGCAGTACAACAGCCGATTTGGCTTATACAGCAACAACCAGCAGCCCGACACTATACTCCATCAATTATGATGATGCCGCAATTACCGATGTTGCAGATGCCATTTTGGAAGAATCGCCTATAGAATTGGTTTTACCTTCAGATTTACCTGCAGGAACCTACGCCGGAACTTTGACGGTAAAAAACAGCACCACCACCTGCGAAAGTGTTGAGTATCCGTTTACGGTTACCATCTATGCACTGCCCCAGGGCTCACTTACAGGTAATGCTGTCTGCTCAGGTGGAACTGGTTTGCTTACTTTTACGGCTACTGCCGGAACCGGGCCGTTTACAGTTGTTTATGATCCAGGCAATGTTTCAGTTCCAAATGTGGTTTCAGGAACTCCATTCAGTGTTGGCAACGTTTCAGCAACAACAACCTACACCCTGGTTTCGGTTACAGGAACCCATTGTCCGCGCAATGAAGATTTTACCGATGGCACAGCCACCATTACCCTGCTTACGGATGATGCAACTTACACCTGGACTGGCAGCCAAAGCGATGATTGGAATAACGCAGCCAACTGGGATGAAGGTTTTGTTCCTTCATCCTGCATCAACGTAATTATTCCTGTAGTTGCAAATTTCCCGACGCTTTACAGTGCCGGGGCCTGCAAAAACATTACTATTGAATCAGGCGCATCCTTGATGGATAACAGCCTTCTGAGCATTGGCGGTACAGCCAGCGTTGAACGTGTAATCGCCAACGATTGGAAATGGCATTTCATTTCATCGCCGGTTACGGCACAGCCCATCTGGCCTCAGTTTGCGCCAACACCAAATGCTGAATTAAAATGGATAGCACCATGGAACTGGGATTTTTATTACTACAATCCAAATGCACCCATTTCAGGTGGTTATTATTGGGTAAATCTGCGTCAGGATGCTGTTGCAAACTACAACAATTCACCCATCGATGATATGAGTATCTATGCAGGTTATGGTGCTGCTACTCCTGTAATGACAGTGGGACGCGGTTATCTGGTGGCTTATGGGCCTGATTATAATGTAACCGGCATGCATACCTTTACCGGCAGCCTGAACTCAGGCATTGTTTCAAGGGGCATTCTCAACGGTGCAAATGAATTTAACCTTGTCGGGAACCCTTATGCATCATCCATCGACTGGAAATCATCATCAGGCTGGGGTCGTTCAAACTTGGCCCTGAACGGGTCGGGATATGATTACTGGATTTGGAATGATGCCGAAGGTAATTATGGCGTGTTTAATTCTGCCGGTACCTCCGGCACCCTTGAAGTTACTAAGGATATCGCCCCTATGCAGGCATTTTTCGTCAGGGCAAGTACCAGTGGCAGCCTATCAATGAGCAATGCAGTCAGGGTACATAGCACACAGCCATGGCTGAAAAACAGGCAGGCCGAAAACAACCTGCTCCGTCTGAAGCTGACCACCCAGGCAAACACATACAGCGACGAAATGATTGTTGCCTTCGACCCATCCCAATCCGATGGGGGAAGCGATAAATTCTGGAGCATGTACACCGAAGCCCCTGAAATTTTCAGCGTAAAAGATGGAAATAACTATTCTATCGACAGGTATGCTGATATTTCGGCTGAAATGGTGGTGAACCTCGGCGCCAAATGCGGTGTGGAATCAACCTATACCCTTACAGCGACCAACATCAGCGAATTCGGTCTGGCCAACCATGTTTACCTGACCGACCTGAAAACAGGCATCAGGATCAACCTGAAAGAAACCGGCTCATACACCTTTAATGGCAGTCCCAACGATGATGTGACGAGATTTAAGCTCACTTTTGCCGGCACAATCGGCATCGAAACACCAGTTGTTGAGAGCCGGACCGAAATCTACGCCCACAACGGCATGATTTATATTACCGGACTGGAAGTCAAAGCCGATATAGCAGTAACCAACCTGCTCGGACAAGTGGTGCAGCGCACAATGGCTAAAGGCAACGACCTCACTATACTGAATGCGGGTAATCTGCCCAAAGGCATATATGTGGTCAGTGTATTCAGCAACGGACAATCCATCAGCCGCAAAGTGGTGTTGTAACGAATTGATCAGAAAACGAAAAACTTAAAAAGATGAAAAAGTTAATAAAACAATTATCCTTGGTTCTGCTGTTTGCTGCTTTAGTGCTTTCCGCAACACCATTACTGGCGCAAGGCCCGCCACCACCACCACCTTCCGGACACGGCGACTCAGGTAATCAGCCTGTAGGCGGCAATGCCCCCATTGGCAGCGGAATGGTTATTTTGCTGGCGATGGGCGCTGCTTACGCGGGTAAGAAAGCTTATGAAGTGAAAAGTGAAAAGTGAAAAGTGAAAAATGAAAAGTGGCTTTCGATTCGCCTCGACGTACTCACTGATCATAATGTGAACAGTGAAAAGTGGCTCTGAGTTATGAGTTCAGAAGAGAACGAAGCGACTGAAGCGAGTAATATAATGACCTGCCAAGTCTTCTTCCGACTTGTCAGGTCTTCTTGTTTTTATATATGGCGAATGAAGCGACTGGAAGGTTTTCTACCGGATAACCTTCCAGGTTTTCTTTCAACCTGGAAGGTTTCATCCGGACGTTGGAAGTAAGAAAACCTTGAATGTTATTCCCGAAAGGCAGGCGTTTTAAACCCGCTCTGAACACTGGATAATTTGCAATTATCCAAATAAGCTGATAAAGGCTCGGATCAGCTTGCGGAATATATTGAATTGCAAATTCAATGATGTTCAAAGCGGAATTGCAACCGAGGCCGCCTTCGCGGACGAGCTCAGCGCAGCTAAATTCCGCTTAGCCGAACGCTGGTAGGTTTTTCCGAAAGGAGAAAGACGCAGTAGCGCAGCTAAAATGCCGCTTATCCGAGTTTGATCAGGCATGCATTTTAAACCTTCCAGGTTGGAAGTAAGAAAACCTGGAAGGTTTTATTCTCCGACCTCCACCCTCCGACCTCTGTCCTCTGCCCTCCGACCTCTGACCTCTGACCTCTGACATCCTCCCTCTCTCGTTATCGCTTCGCGCTCCCGAGACAAGCGCCCTCCGACATCTGACTTCTGACCTCTGACCTCTGACATCCGCCCTCCGTCCTCCGTCCTCCGCCCTCTTACAATCTTACATCTTACCTCTTACATCATACATTTATTAACTACCTTCGTACCATGGAACCCAAACCCAAACCGATATTTGAAAAACGCATCTTTTGGGATGTGGATTTTGAGAAGCTTGATTACGATGCCAAAGCAAACTTCGTGATTGAACGGGTTTTTGAGCGGGGCGATGTGGACGATATCCGCCAGTGCCGCCGTTATTATGGTGATGAAAAAGTAACAGATGCGTTGCTGAATGCGAAGTTTTTGCCGGAACATACCATCTATTTCGCAAGTGCTGTTATTGATAAACCAATCGAATTATTCCGATGCTACACCTTAAGACAGTTGAATCCGGGACTCTTTCCTTATTAAGGGAACTGATGAAACAGCCCCCCCTGGCTAATTTCTCCCTTGTCGGAGGAACTGCCCTCGCCTTGCGGTTTGGACACCGGATTTCTGTCGTCATTGACCTGTTTAACCATATTAAGTTTGATCAGTCCGAAATAATTGCAGCGCTGGAGAAGACATTTGGTTCTCGTTTTAGTTACAAACAACAACATACACAATTTGGCATCTTCTGCTTTATTGATAATGTTAAGGTTGATCTGGTGCATTATCCTCACCCACTGGTTACTGATACCATATTAGAAGATGGAATAAGGATGTATAGCAATGTAGATATTGCGGCAATGAAAATTCAGGCAATTCTGGGAAGGGCCAAAAAGAAGGATTTCTGGGATCTGCATGAATTACTCCGCCATTATTCCCTGCAACAGATTATGGATTGGCATAAATTAAAATATCCCGGCCAAATGCTGGCCATAAGCATCCCGCATGCAATCACTTATTTTGTTGAAGCCGATGAAAGCGAAACCCCAGTCAGCTTTAAAGGACAAACCTGGCCGCAGATTAAGAAAGATATTTCGAAAGTGGTGAGTGATTACCTGAGGTGATGAAAGGAGAGACAAAGACAAATGACAGGTAGACAGGGAGACAAGGAGACGGGGAGACGGGGAGAGTTGGGGCAAGGAGACGGGGAGACAAGTGGACTATCCTGACGAATCGAGTAATAAATTGACCTACCAAGTCTTCTTCCGACTTGTTAGGTCTTCTTGTTTATAAATGGCGAAGAGAACGCCTTTTGGTTTAATCGGGAGTCGTTTCACGATCTGGCTGATATGGAGACGGGGAGATAAGGGGACAAGGAGACAGGGAGACGGGGAGACAAGGGGAGGTTGGTGAACGAAGTGAACTTAGTGCCAGCATCGAATAAAAAATTGACCTACCAAGTCTTCTTCCGACTTGTTAGGTCTTCTTGTTTATAAATGGCGAAGAGAACGCCTGAAGCAAGTAATAAGTGACCTGAAAAGACCAGCGTTGAAGCTAAATGCCGCTTAGCCGAACGCTGGAAGGTTACTCCGAAAGGAGAAAAACGATTCAATCACCGCCGCCAGGCGGTAGCCACTCATAGACTCACCTAATTCGCGTAATTCGCGTAATTCGCGGTAAAAATTCTTATTGGCAGCCCCATTCACCGCTGCCAGGCAGTAGCCACTGAATCACCCACCCAATTCGCGGAACCTCCGCTGCGATGCACTGAGCTTGCGATGCACTGAGCCTGCGATGCACTGAGCCTGCCGAAGTGTCGAAGTGTCGCAGTGTCGCAGTGCCGAATTAAGCTCGTCGCAGTATTCGCATTTCTGAAATCTTTTTACCCGGAAACAGTTTTTTTTTGCAGCTTTTCAGGCCGGCAAACACCTGTTTTTTAGCAGTTAACACCTGAAATTTTGCCCGAACCACCCGCAAATGATTTTTTTTTGCTTGTTTCTGCCTTGCTTTTTAATAAAAAATACCTGAAAACAGGCGCTCTCCCGCATCATTATTTTTACTTGCGCGAAACACTCTCTGCCCGGTTTTAAATTTTTATGGATTCCGATGCCTCAATTTTAAAGGATTTATACAATGACATAAATTGCTGTTTCTGTGAAAGTAAAATATTCTTCCTTTCTGACAATTTTTATTACAGCCGTATGCCGGGTTTTTGGTATTATTGAAATGACTTTTTTTATAGGAATTTACAATTTTTTAATACTGAAATGCCTAAGGTGTAGGGATTTTGGGTACTTTTGTCACCGGCCTGAATCTCTGACATGAGCATTGCGCCACTTAATAATTTTCTCTTTTTATTGATGAATTCCTTAACCGGATAATTCTTCCGGCAAAAGGTTTTTTGTGCCAGCCTGAACCCCTGATACACCAAAAACATTAAAACCAAAACACACCGCAACAAAACAAAAACAAATATTTATGAAACACAATTTACACTCCTTAAAACAACTTTTCTCAGCCATTTTACTTCTTGCCCTTTTGGGACTGCCTGGAGTGGGGTGGGGGCAGACGACAATTCACACAAACGCATGTGCTTCTGCAACTGCTAACTGGACTTATACAAATATTGGTGGTATCGCTATTCAGCAAGGCGGATATTGGTTGTTGGATGCTGTTGGAGATGCAATCATTTCAGAAGCATTTGACGTAACAGCTTACACAGCATTAACTTTAACATTTAAAGTTGGGACATATGGTTCAGGTACTAATCATTCTTGTTTAGTTGAATATTCAGCTGATAATGGCTCTACTTGGAGTACAACAACGTTCACTTCTGCTACACCAACATCTTCAACAATGA
>Ga0351859_1095_pt1 | contig 21009 bp, 17 predicted proteins | sample BONcelFGM3001D11_FD_206789 | JGI IMG/M metagenome (GOLD analysis project Ga0351859, IMG submission 206789) | Enriched cells from coal bed in the Powder River Basin, Montana, United States - BONCAT cells FGM rep2 HSBNCT.FGM.300.1.D11 ... | reverse complement strand
TGGGTAACAGCAATGATACCGGCGAGAGCCGATGCGAGCGACGGAAGAACCGTCATACCTATCTGTACGATTGCAAAAAAATCATCATGATTTTTTAAAAGATCCTGAACGATTTTTGCTTTTTTATTATCCTGCTCAACCAGCTCCTGCAGACGGCTTTTTCTTACAGAAATAATCGCAATTTCTGCGGCGGCATACAATCCGCTCCATATAATCAAAATTGGAATAAATATAAAATCAAACCAAATACTCTGAAACACACTCATTCTATATATACCGACATGAAATAAAAATTCAAACTAATAAATTGTAATTTAATAAAATAAATAAAAATAATCAAATCATAATTGCGCCTTGAGATAGGAGGCTGTCAAACTTATTTATTTTCAATGTACTTCTTCATCGATTCAGTTATATCGAGCATCTCAGATGTAGCCCCGGGATAATCGATAAGTTTGATATCTGATTTTCTCGCCATTTCCTCCATTCCCTTGATAACCGCTAAAATTCTATTTGATTGGCTTTGAGTAACCTTGATCAGCTCTCTCACTTTATCCGGATCATTAGGATCCACCGTTTGAAGAAACAGTGATACGGACGATAAAGCATTATTGATATGATGAGAAAGCGTAACAACCGTCTGCTGAAGCAGTTTCAGCCTTTCAAGCTCCGCCTGCTTTCCGGCCAGCTCTACCCTTTGCTTATGAAAATTATAAATAGCCATAACCTTAGCCCGAAGCTCGTCATGGCTGAATGGTTTTACAATATATTCAATGGCGCCAAACTCAATTCCCTCGATAAGACCCTGCAGATTTGATTGAGCCGTTACCATAATAATCGGTGTCTGATTGCCCCGTTCAAGTTTTTTTATTTCCCTGATGGTCTCCGCGCCCGTAAGACCGGGCATATTAAGATCCATCAATACAACATCGAACTCTTCTCTCTTGAAATTTTCGAGGGCTTCATTTCCGGACGAAGCCTCCACAAAATCAAATTTTTTGGATCCAAGAATTGTTTTAATCAGCTTGCGATGCATCATTTCATCATCAACAAGCATTATCTTTCCCTTTATCTCTACTATCTGTTCCGGATGGTTCTCGTCCAAGTTCTATCTCTCTGTTTAGTTAATAATCTGCTTTTATGTTTAAAGTTCGTTTTTGGTCAATCCGCTTTTTAGAAATTCAAATGCTTCACGCGGGGTATCCGAAAAATGGAATATTTCAAGATCCTTTTTCGAAATCATTCCATATTGCGCGAGCGCATCGAAATTAATAACATGCTTCCAAAATTCAGAACCGTACAGTATAACCGGCATTTTTTTCTTTACCTTGGTCGTTTGAATCAGGGTAAGCATCTCCATAAGTTCATCCATTGTTCCAAATCCGCCGGGGAATACAACCAGAGCTTTTGCTAAATGCATGAACCACAATTTTCTCATGAAGAAATAATGAAACTCAAAATTCAACTCAGGAGTAATATATGTATTCGGATACTGCTCGTGAGGAAGACTGATATTTAAACCAATAGATTCACCACCGGCAAGATATGCTCCTTTGTTTGCAGCCTCCATTATTCCCGGACCGCCGCCGGAACAAATAACAAATCTTCTTTTGTGGTTCAGTTCCTTAGCCCATCCGGTTAGGAGTGAAGAAAGATTAAGACAATCCGTGTAATATTTGGAAAACTCAAGCTTCACCCTTGCCTCGTTATTCAGCTCAAAATCTTTTTTGTTCGGTTTTTTAGTTTTTGAAATTCTGGCTTCAATAGTTTTTAATTCTTTCTTTGCTGTTTCAGGAGGCAAAATTCTTGCTGACCCGAAAAACACAACGGTATCTTCTATATTTTCTTTTTTGAACCTGGTTTCCGGTTCTAAAAATTCCGCCAAAATTCTTAAGGTTCTCGCCTCCTTACTGCTGAGAAAATTTTTATCATAGTATGATTTTGGAGCGCGTTCTAATCTTTTCGGTTTCATAATCCTCTCTTAGGTTAATACTTTTCCACCATCAATTAAAAAAACCTGTCCTGTAATATATTCCGAATTAATTAAAGATAAAATGAAATTCGTAATCTCACATGGCGATCCGTATTTCTTAAGAGGAATCTTTTCTGCATTGGGTAAAAACTCCTTTCGGGATTCACCCTTCATTTTCAAAACACCCGGAGCAATACTATTAACCAATATTTCCGGAGCCAGCTCAAGAGCCAAACACCTGGTAAGCATATCAACTCCCGCTTTTGATACAGAATAGGGTAAGTAATTTTTATATGGCTTTGTACCGCCCAATGATGAGATATTGATAATCCTTCCTCCCTTTTTCATCAGTTTTGCTGCTTCAATTGAGGTAAGATAATAGGATTTCAGATTTGTATTTATTACAGTATCAAAAATATCCGAATTCAGTCTTCCTAAGGGCGTTCTCTCAAAAACCGATGCATTATTAATCAAAACATACGGTTTACCCAACTCAAAAACCGCCTTTTGAAAGAAGTTGCCCACTTCCTCAGGATTCGAAAGATCGGCTCTCTGGCGGTAGACCTTAACTCCAATTTCTTTTAATTCTTTCTCGGTTTTTTCGGAATCCTTTAATGAATTTAAATATGTAAATCCTACATCATAACCCTCGCGGGCTAGCGTTAAACAAATCTCTTTGCCCAGCCTCCGCGCTCCTCCGGTTACAAAAGCTGTTTTATTAGTTTTCCTTTTCATACTTTATCAGATAATTTCGTGATATGAGCCTCCTTCTTACTATTCATACAATCGACCAATACCGTTAAACCATCGCGGGCATACTCTTTGTCAAGCAAACAGAGACCGATATAGGAATACATTTCAAAAGAACAGCCGATGCTGGTTACTAAGCCAACTTTCTTCTCATTAATATAAATTCCGGGTTGATCATCCATCTTAATACGTTCATCATATGATAAATTATGAAAAACTAAACCGCACAATTCTCTCTTCACCTTGTTTTGTGAATCAAGACGCAATACAACCTCCTGCCCGGGATAGCAGCCTTTTGAGAAATCAATATACTTCTTTAATCCCAGTTCCAGCGGATTAAAATCTTCTTTAATCTCGTGATTAAAAAGAGGCACTCCTCTTTCAATTCTTATTCCTTCAAAAACATCATCACCAATATCTGACAGCTGGTATTCCGCGCCCTCGTAAGTGAGAATTTTATTCAGCCCGCAGTAATAATCCGTTTTAGTCATGATGTTTATGCCGAACATATCCATGAAAATTATAACGGGAATGTTTTTCAAATTAACGCTTATGAAAGAACCACACCTTAAAATGGCGGCATCAATTCCCAATTTGGTTAACAGGCGTTCCGGTTCTTTTCCTGTAAGCAGCAAAATGTTATAATTGTGAGACACATCCTCTATGGTAATATCTTCAGTGAATGTAAACTTATTAATCCAATCAAAAACCCGGTTTCCATTTCCTGCGCCTGTAATTAAAAATGATTCTTCCGAGCCATGCAGATAAAAAAGCAAATCAATGACTCTTCCTTTTTCTGTCGTTAAAAGCGCGTATGATGATTTTCCGTTTTCTACAAATCTTAAATCCGTGGCGCAGAGCCTGTTCAACAAATCTATTCTATCATTACCCATCAGCAACAATTTGCCGAGATGTGAACGGTCATATACCGTTACACCATTACGGAATAAATTATACTTTTCTTTATTAAACTCTAACGATGACATTAGCATCTCAGTTGTTGCTTTTATTATAATTTATAAAAAAAGTGATTGTTTTTCAAGCAAAAAAGTATTAATTAGAGCCATGCTGTAAAAATAAAGTTTAATAAATCAGGATATACTATGATTAATCAGAGCGCGATCTATAAAGCGGAACCACATCCGGATTATCCATGCGAGGAGGGCAGATATATCAGAGGCAATGATTACTCGCCGGTTGCTCTGGTTATTATATTAATTTGCGAACCTGAAAATACACCCAAAGAGATAGAAGCCTTAGTGAGAGCCGGAGTTGAGAGCGGAGCAGCGATTTCGGGAACTGTTCAAACCGCAAATATCGGTTTTGAAAAAATGATTTGCAATGTTGTAGCTAATCCCAACATCCGCTATTTAATACTCGGCGGTCCCGAAAGCGAGGGACATAGAACCGGAGAAGCCCTGAAGGCGCTGATTGATTTCGGAGTGGATGAAAAAAGAAGAATTAAGAATACTACCGCTTTATTCCCCACATTGTACAACATACCTCTGGAGCTTATTGAAAGATTCAGAAAACAGGTGACTGTTGTTGATTTACAGTTTGAAGGAGATCCGGAAGTTATTAGGAATGCAGTTTGGTCTTGTTATCAGGAAAAACCTGTTCAATTTAGAAATTACACGTTGTTCGATCCCGGAGCATATCCCGAGCCTCCACTATGCGGAAAAATAACTTGGAAGGTAACTCAGCCCTGGTGCGAACCGGAAAATGACAGCGAAAGAAGCGCCAAACAAAAAGCTTTTGAACTAATGGAGAGACTGAAAAGAAAATAATTGGTTAAATAATTTTTCCTTTCACCATGCCAATCAGCTGTGATAAAATTGTAGTCTTCCTTGTGAGATAGAAATACGCAAAAAAAGCCCAAACAAGCGCAATAAAAAATCTTGCGCCGAAACGTATGGAATTATCTATTATATAAAATTTCATCGAAAACGCCAACAGAATTGGAATGACCGGTAAAGAGAGCCTGAAAAACATCCATGTTATTTTCTTAAAACTATAAAATGCCGAATACGAAAAGTAATACAACAAAAACGCGAACAGGGAATAACATATTACAGTTACATAAGAAACGCTTAGAACATCGTAACCCGTACCGGCAAGATAACTATTTGTAATAAAGACCATTACTATCAGAACAATCATCATAGAGAATAAAAGAAAATATTTTTTCAAAATCAAAAGAAAAGAATAACAGCTCATTGATACTGCGAGAAAATAAACGCCAACGCTTAGCTTATCAACAAAACGCAAACTGTTTACATATTTGGGCAGAAGTAAATTTATAACCGGCTCTGCAAACGCAATAAGAAGAACCGAAAAGAAGGGTATTAAAAACGCAACCGCAAAGATGCTTTCATCAAGGAATATTTTGATAGACTTTTTTTCGTTTGTCCTGCCATATTCTTCCAGCATTCGCTGTGTTGTAATGCCCGATAAAACCAGCGCTAATGTATAGGGCAGCATCGCAAGGGAAACTGCATTTGAAAAATAGCCCATATCCGTAATTGAAAAAAAACTTGTAACCGAAAGCTTATCCGATAAAGTCAATACCGCAAAACCAAGCGACACAAACAAAACCCTGAATCCGATATCGAACAGTTTTTTAAACTGAGGCTTATCAAAACAAATATGCAGATCGTTATAACCATCAATTGCTATCAGAGCAACAAATATAATAAGACTTATCGCCATCCCAATATAGGCTCCCGGTAGTCCGTATTTCATCATCAATATAAAAGATATGATAATATCCGTAACTGCCAATAAAACCTGAAATAAACCGGCTTTTTTAAAGTTTTGTTTTAGCTGGAGACGGTAGACCGAAAAATTGAAATTTAATACCAGGAAGGCGGATACTGCTGCAAGTAATACCGAAAGCCGGTTTGAATTCACAAACGGAAACAGCCCCGAAAAAATAATTGAAACGATTGTAAGTATGAATATCAATCCAAACAGATTAATCCATGTGATTGCAGAGGAAAGCATTTTATTTGTTTCTTCGGTTTTGCCTTTTCCTATGCTATCCGGCGCCAGAAAAACCACGCTGTTGTATAAACCAAGGTGGCAATACTGTCCGAACGTAAAAAAGAAATATACCGAGACCCACACTCCGAAACCTTCAGGTCCCAAATATTTTGTAAAAAGAAATCCTCTTAAAACCACAATAGCTAATACCGCATATTGAGAAAATGCCGATATGGTAACATCCTTCAGGGCTTTTTTACGGTTCCAGGCCATTACCGCCTTCTTCTTTATTGCCTGAACGGTAATCTGTTCCTGCGATTACAACAACAAACTCTCCGAGAGTCTTCATGCCGTCAAGTTTTGCAATTATCTCATTCAGTGGACCTCTTATTACCTCCTCGAATTTTTTTGTAAGTTCACGGCATATTGCCGCTTCGCGGTTTCCAAAATGTTCGTAAAGTTCTGTTATGGTTTTAATTATTCGATGATTCGATTCATAGATAACAATTGTCCGTTCTTCTTCTTTCAGTTTTTTTAAGCGGGTCTGTCTACCCTTTTTAACCGGTAAAAATCCCTCAAAGATAAATCTTTCACAGGGCAATCCGCTAACGATAAGGGCGGTCAAAACAGCCGATGCCCCCGGTATATGAATCACCTCAATGCCTTCGTCAACACATGCGCGTATTATACTGTATGCGGGATCGGAAATTCCCGGAGTTCCGGCATCGGTTACAAGTCCGTAAGATTCTCCCTGTTTTATATTCGATATAATATCGGGAATTCTGCGCTTCTCAACATATGAATAAAAACTGATCATTTTCTTTCCGGTAACATTGTAATGACTTAACAGCAATCCGGTTTTTCTTGTATCTTCCGCCAAAACGCAGTCAACGCCGGATAGTATTTTAATTGCGCGGAAAGAGATATCTTCTAAATTTCCGATCGGAGTGGCTATTATATATAATGCCGGTTTTATTTCTTCCATAACTCACTTCTATATTGTAAATTTTAAATATTTCGAAATTGCTCAATAAATGCAATGTAGATTTTTTTCATGATTAGGAAATAAAAGTTTCACTTATGATTACACTAATTTCTATAAACCCAACATTATCAATTTCTATTGCATAGCTTGAGATAAATTGATCTGCAATATCTTTGATCAATTATTCCGGGTATATTGTGCAACATAATTGCGCAAAATTTCGTATATTATTATAATATTTTTAACAAACGATTTGAAATATGTCAGAAATTATTTTAAGAACCGAAAATCTTTCAAAGAGCTACAAGAAAAGAAAAGCAGTAGACTCGTTGAATCTGGAAGTATATCGCGGTGATGTATTTGGTTTTCTCGGTCCAAACGGCGCAGGGAAAAGCACAACGATTAGAATGCTTTTCAGCCTGATCTTTCCGGACGAAGGAAAAATCGAATTGTTCGGTAAGTCATTGAAACATGAACGGAAACAGGCGCTTATGCAGGTTGGCGGAGTTGTAGAAAAATCGGACTTCTATCTTTATCTATCCGGATTTAAAAATCTCGAACTGCTTAACTCGATGAGCGGTAAAAAAGACAAAAAAAGAATAATGGAAGTATTGGATATGGTTGGTTTAAAAGAGAGAGCCAACGATAAGGTAAAGACCTACTCCCATGGCATGAAACAGAGATTGGGAATCGCGCAATCGCTGGTATCAAATCCGCAGCTCGTTATTCTCGATGAGCCGACCAACGGATTGGATCCGCAGGGAATGAAGGAGATCAGAGACCTCATTAGAGAGTTATCCTCTTCCCAAAACATGACGGTCTTTATATCTTCCCACCTTTTGCATGAGATCGAACAGATTGCCACAAGAATGGCGATCATAAACCAGGGAAAACTGATAGCTCAGGGCAATGTTAAGGAATTACTTAACACCGAAGAGAGCAAATATTTCTTCAAGGTAAGCGATACTGAGAAAGCCCTAAATCTGCTGAAAGAAAAAAATCCCGGAATAGAAACCTCAATCCATACCGATGGATTTGAGTGCATGTTGAAAAACGATATGGCGCCGGAGATCAATAAAATTCTGGTATCTAACAATATCGATGTTTCAGCCATCATTCCCAAACGTACTTTAGAAGAATATTTTCTATCCGTAACAGATAACAATAAAAATTAAGATGACGATATGATAACTTTAATATATTACGAGCTGCTAAAAATATTCAAGAAATGGAGAACCTATATCGGTTTTCTTGCTATAGGAGTTCTTGTCCCCCTGATAGAGTTTGTGTTGTACTTTTCAGGTCAGGGAATTGTCGAAGGCACAACCAAAAGGTTAGAACAGGATTTTATTTTAGTAGGCAATCTTTTTAACGGCTGGTTTGTTACACACCTTATTATGAACAGCCTTTGGATACATGTTCCTTTTCTGATCTGTCTTGTTGCCGGAGATGTTCTCGCCGGCGAGGCTTCGGCAGGAACATACAGAATTTTACTTATAAGACCGGTTTCCAGAACAAGGATTATACTGAGTAAATTTATTGCAACGCTGCTTTATACCTTCAGCCTGATACTGTTCTTTGCGGTAATAAGTCTTATACTCGGAATTATTCTCTTCGGTACAGGAGACCTTCTCCTATTCAACGATGGTATTCTTATTCTCCCACAGGATGAGCTGCTGTTCAGATTTACAGTTGGTTTTTTACTTGCAGCCATAGCTATGTCGGTTGTTGCGTCTCTCGCTTTTCTGTTTTCATCATTGGTGGAGAACGCTATCGGTCCTATAATTGGAACAATGGCGGTTATAATTATATTTTTTGTACTTGGTAACCTGCCATACGATTTTTTTATTGCCATGAAACCTTATTTGTTCACAAGTTATCTTGACATCTGGACGCTTATATTCAGCGATCCAATAGAATGGAAAGAAATTTTTGAACACCTTGCCGTTTTGACCGCATACATCTGCGCATTCTTTTTACCGGCATATTTTGTTTTTAGAAGAAAAGATATTTTATCATGAGGAATATATGAAAAGATTAGGTTTTATTATTACAATTATTATGTTTTTCGCCGTTGCTTTGCAGGCGCAAACCATAACCGCTTCACAGATATTGAGCAACATGAAGGCGCGGTTTAATACAGTGAATGACTATACTGCCGAGGTTGAAGCAAATGTCAACATGGAAAAACTCCGGATGCCGAAAGTAAAAATAAAAATGTATTTTAAACAGCCCGATAAATTCCATTATGAATCAAAAAGCTTTGCCATGCTTCCGAAAGGCGGAGTAAATTTTAATCCTTTGGATTATCCCGAAGATAAGTTCAACTATAAACTTAACGGCAAGGAGACTATCAATGAAATCTCCGCTTATCAGTTGGAGGTAACCCCGAAAGAAAAAAAGAAGGATGCCCCTGATGCAAAAACATTTATTTGGGTGGATTCAGAGAATTGGGTAGTTAAGAGAGTTGTTAACGAAAAAGACGAGATTTTCAAAATAATAATGGATTTTAACCATTCATGGATTGAGGGAAAATATTATATGCCGTCATGGATAAAAATATCCTATGATGTAAAGCCGCAGCCCGAAACCGAATCCTCTCAGGAGCAGAAGCCCCAGAAAAGATCACGCGGTCTCAAAATTCAAAAGGGTGAGATTTCGATGAGTTTGATGAACTATGTTATTAACGCAGGAATAAACGACGATATATTCAAAAAAACAGATGAAAAAAAATGAGACAAAAAACATTATAACACTATCCCTGAAAATCTCATATTTCCTTTTCAGCGGAGCGGTTTTCTGTTTTTTGATTTTACTCTTTGTTGTTCCGGATTTACTTCTTCAGGCCGCGCCGGTTTGTGAATGGAAAATAAAATATGGAGCGGAATGTTTTTTCTGCGGAATGACCCGCGCTTTTTTATTCATCTCGGGATTTAATTTTTCGGATGCAATGCGTTCGAATGCGTTAAGTGTTCCGCTCTTCTCTGTATTTGTCATCAATGAAATGCTGTTTTTGCTTTTATCAAGAAAACTTTTTTATAACATAAAAAATAATTATAGGATCTATAATGCAAGTAGTTAGTTTAGTTTGGGGAATTTTTGCTTTAGGGGGAATGTTCATAGGTTTGATACCCTGCCTCGGAGCGTTGAATTGGATCAACATTCCTTTCGCCGGTATTGGTTTAATAATAAGTTTGGCGGCACAAAACTCAAACGATGCCAACAAAACTCCCGCAATGCTTGGAGTAATATTTAACGGCGTCGCAATCGCTTTGGGCATAATGAGATTGATTGCCGGATGCGGTGTGGTTTGAAAAACAACTCCTATTTTTTGGAAGGGCTGCTCTGTAAGGGTAAGCCCTTATTTTTTGTTCTTATGGTATAAACTTTATTCGTTTCATCTTCCGTTAGAAAAAGAGTTTTCAAATCTTCTCCGGCAAATTCAATATTGCTCGGTTTTTTACCGGGAGTTTCAAGCTTTTCAACAGTTTTCCCGTTTTGATCTATCACATATAGGGCTTTTCCTCCAAAGTGAGCTACATATAAATTTGACTGTTCGTCCAGGGCAATACCATCAGGCGATCCACCGGGCAAATTAGCAAAAACTTTTTTGTTGATAAGGCTTCCGCTTTTCGACACATCAAATTTAAGAACCCTGTTTTTTGCCGATTCACAGAGATAAATGTTCTTATTGTTTTTCGAGAAAGCGATTCCGTTTGGATATGCTATCCCCTCCAAAATAAGCTTAACGGATTTTGTTTCGTAATCAATACAGAATACACGTCCATCGGGATTAAGGGTATCGGAAGATTTGGGATCAGAAAAATACAAATTACCTTCGCTGTCAAAAGCCAGGTCGTTTGGACGGTTAAATCTTTTTCCCTCATATGCATCTGCAATTACATTCACTTTTCCATTCTGAAAAATCCTTAAAATTGCCCCCCTTCCGAAATCACAAGCAAAGAGAGAACCATCTTTAAAAAAGGTTAGACCGTTTGTTTGTTTTATTCCGGCGCTATCAGCCGTAACAAACAGATTGCTGTTTCCATCCCTTATTTTTTTTATAAAACCGCCATAGCAGCTCGAAACATAAACCGAACCCGCATAGTCATATGCCGGTCCTTCAGGAAAATTCATACTATCCAGAACCGGTGCAAAATCTTTTGCGGTAAAAAAAAGACTTTGCTGCGCCCCACAAAGGGACGCAGCAAATAAAAAAATTGTTACTGTTTTAAAGAGTTTCATTTTTTCTTTGTGTTCTCAACCATTTTTTGAAGGTCTTGTTTTAACAACTCAAGCTCTTCTCCGTATTTTGCCCACTTACCCTGTTTAACGAAGTCTTCAGCTTTTTTGTAGTGATCCAGAGCGGATTTTGAGAGTGAGCTAATATCTATTATCATAGGTATATTAGCTGCTAAACCCTCTTTCAAATTTTTTGCCGCCTCTCTACCGGTCTCGGCAGTATTAATTCTTCCACCGAATATTTTCATCAGAGCTTCATCCAGCGAACTTTCCATTGCTATTTTGTTTCCAAAGGCAACTATTACCCTCTTCAGCTCCGGCATTTGTCCCTCCGTAGCCTGAAGATAAAGCGGCTGAACATAGAGCAAAGATTTCTCTATTGGAATGACTATCAAGTTACCGCGGGATACTCGTGAACCCTGCTGGTTCCACAACGTTAATTCCTGTGATATTACAGGATCCTGATCTATTCTTGCGCTAACCTGCATAGGACCAAATATCAACTCCTGTTTTGGAAACTTATAAACCAAAAGTTTTCCGTAATTATCGCCATCGCTTCTTACGGATAGCCATGCTATCATATTATCTCGTTTGTTGGGGGTAAAGGGAACGAGCATCAAAAACTCTTCTTGCTTTTCTCCCGGTAATTTCATGATCGCATAAAAACTTTCCATCGGTTGAACTTTTCCATCATACTTATCGTTTGCTATTGTCCAAAGATCTTCTTTGTTATAGAATATCTGCGATTCAGTCATGTGATACTGCTGGTACATACTTGCCTGAATATCAAACAAATCCTGAGGATACCGCAAATGGGATTTAATTGATTCCGGCATCTCATCCAGATTTTTAAACATACCCGGGAATATGTTTTTATAAACCCGCACAATCGGATCATCTTCCGGTTTAAATAGATAAAAATTCACACTGCCTGAATAAGCATCAACCGTAACCTTAACGGAGTTTCGAATATAATTATATTTATTCTCAAACGGGGTAGAATAAGGATAGTATTCCGTTTTGGTATATGCGTCAAAAATCCAAATCAGCTTTCCGTCTGCAATCGTGATATAGGGGTCATTATCAAAATAAAGGAATGGCGCAATTTTTTCTACTCTTTCCTTAATTTCTCTATTGTATAGAATTTTACTTTCGGAAGTTATATAATTTGTTACGAGATAGTTGATATCGGAATATTTCCAGGCAAAGAGGATTCTTCTGAAAAACGAACCGATACCTACTCCTGCATCACCCTGATAATAGGTATACTTATTGCTATCACCAACAGGATAATCAAACTCGGCGATATTTCCTTTTATGATTGCAGGATTTACAGTCATCTCTCCAAAATAAATTTCAGGTCTGTCAATCTTTATATCACTATTCGACTGCGGAGGAATATCTTTTATGAAAAAGATAGGCATACCTTCAGGAGTTACCACGTTCACCGGACTTATTACCGCGCCATACCCGTGAGTGAAAATCAGCTCCTTATTCACCCATGTCTGCGCATCACTCGGTAATCTGTCGAGGTCCATTTCGCGCGGACTTATCATTACCTGACGGTAATCGTTGTTTATGGTATATCTATCAATATCAAGATCGTTGAAATTATAATATGTTCTTATAATTTGAAGCTGCCTATAGGTTGTAAGAAGAGGTCTGTAATCCCAAAGCATTATGTTTTTTATTGTGAGATTATTTCTTTCTACACCCGCAAGATCAAGTTCATCGTTGACATCAACGTTTTTCTCTTCAATTTTTTCCAGTCCATAGGCAAATCTTGTAAAAGAAATATTGTTTGAGATATAGGGCATCTCTTTTGCCTGTTCATTAGGTTCAACAATAAATTTTTGAACAATAATGGGGTATAAAACACTGAAGGCTATTCCGCTGCCAACATAGACAAAAAACGCATATATCAGCACCTGCCATCTCTTTTTTATTATACTGAAAATGATAAGTCCGGCGCAAACAGCCATAACCACCATCATGATTCGATAACCGACTAACTGGGCATTTATATCAGTATAACCCGCGCCGTAAAATATGGAGCTGCGTGACGAGTAAAGGAGGTTAAATCCTCTGAGCCAGTAAGCAACTATTTCCAATGCAAAAATACCGACCAATAAAAGAGATATATGAATTTGCGCTTTTGGGGCAATCGCAACCTTACCAAGACTAAAAGAAAACGCCTGTTTATAAAAATAAATCAATAAGACTAATAGAAGATTAATAATAATCATTGCCATCAGCCATGATTTTATATCAAAATAAAGCGGCAGCTGGAAAACATAGAATTCCAGATCTTTTCCGAAAATAGGATCTGTTATTCCAAAGGCTTCCCTATTGGCAAATGTAAGCACATTCATCCAGGATGATGATGCTACCCCCGCCATAACCAAGCCGACAACAAACAATAATGCTTTAAGAAATATTTTAGGTGATTTAAATTTGTATAACTCGTTTAATGCCTCGGAAGCAACCGGAATAACCGGTTTTACTTTTCCGGCTACCCTGGAATTTATATATGCGAATCCCAGGAAAATCAGAAATGCAGCCAACCAAACAAAATATTCGGTATTAAAAGCTTTCCAATAAACAGAAGCATAGTTAATGCTTTCGAACCATAAAACCTCTGTATAAAAATTTACAAAAATTGAAAAACATATTAAGACAAAAGCTGAAATTGCAATAATAGGTAATAATCTTTTTTTAGTTTGAGCCATCTTCATCCCTCCTTGTGGTTTGTCCATTTTACAATCTAAATCTTTTTTTTATAAATATCAAGAAAGAAAGAGAGGGGGTAAAAGAGTTAAGACCTGAACAATAGATTTCGGAGATTGCGGTTTTATCCTAAATTGTTCATCAGAGGTTTTTACAATTGATTTCGCTCAGCAACCGTTTTAAAAAAAATCCATCAACCTTGTATCTCGTTGCCCTGATCCCGGTCGGAGGGTGAAACCCTGTAACCATGTAACTTTGCAACCATGAAGGAATTTCCCCTTTAATTTTCCCGAAAAAATTCTTAAAATTATAGGTCTTCTTTCCAGTATCTCCGTCCGGGTCATGAAAAGGGCGTTTAATGAGAATAAAAACTCACTACTTGCAGGGAAGAAGGATGTTTAAGGCGCCGGCCCGGAGGGGATACAATTATTTTTTCAGCACCAGCAGAAAAATTCCGATACCAATCAGGAGCACAGGCCAGAAAAAAGTACTCATATCGCTGAAACCAACGCAGGCAAGCCCAATAAAAATTAAAATTGATCCGGGAATAAGAAGCGCTTTTTCCTTTGTACCAAAATAATACATCAAATAAAATCCAGCCCCGGGCGCCATAATGAATACGGGCCAAAGGTAGTCCATGTTCTCCCAACCCAAAAACTCGCAATATAAAAAAAGCAGACCATAAGAGGTTAGTATTGCGCCAGGCATCAAAAGTCCGGTATTTTTTCTGTCGTCAAAATAAAAGATGAAGAAAAATACTCCGGGAGTGAGAATAAAAAGGGGCCACAATTGATTCATACAAATAATATTGAAGTTGGATAATAAAAACAGCAATCCTGCAATAATAAACATGCCGCCAATATAAAATCTTTCTTTCATAAACTTCTCCTATGTTAACATAAGCATCATTGAAATACTGATCACATAAAGTGTGAATCCGAGAATTAGGGATATCATCGAAAAAATAAAGTATTGCGCTTTACGGTTACGGTTTTTCAAAAGATTAGTAATGAACAAATCCAAATCGGATTCATACCATTGTGAAATAAACCTGATTCTGATGATTCCCCATATCGCAAGCATACCGGCAAGCAAAACAAAAAAAAGACCGACAACAATAAAAATTCTTGACCAGAAAGATGTAGCTGCAATTATTTTTCCGGAAAAACCGGTAACGGTTATAACAATACCGGCAAGACTTATTAAAGTTTGCGAGCGCAGATAGAGAACCTGAAACTGGCTGTCAAACATCTTATAAATTTCAATTTTGTTGCCCTGGAAATATTCCGATATCTCCTTTGCTTCCTCTCTGATCGTTTTATTTCTAATTTGTACCATTTTTTAATCCATCCTTCAGTTCGTTTAATTTTTGCAATGCCTGTATCGGGGTCAGGTTATCAAGATCAACGTTTTTTAATTCCTCCCTTAGTTTCGAATCATTCATTTCAAACATACTAATCTGAAAAAGATTTGGAATTATCTTTTTTATGTTTACATCTTTAACCGCTTCCACAGGATTTCCATTTTCATTCTCGTATATTCTAAGCTCGGAATCCTCCAGATTTTTTAAAATTTCTTTTGCCCTTTCGGTAACCTCATCCGGAAGACCTGCCATTTTTGCAACCTGAATTCCATAGCTATGGTCCGCAAATCCGGGAGTTACCTTGCGTAGAAAAATAACCTTATCGTCAACCTCTCTGACCTCGACCTTGTAATTTTTTATTCTTGCGAAAATTTTTGCAAGTTCATTCAATTCATGATAATGAGTAGCGAATAATGTTTTAGCCGCTACTTTTTTATTCTCATGCAGATATTCGGTCAGAGACCATGCTATCGAGATTCCGTCAAAGGTACTGGTTCCCCTGCCGACTTCGTCTAACAGAACAAGACTTTTCGGGGTGGCATTATTCAGGATATTTGCGGTCTCGTTCATCTCGACAAGAAAAGTGCTTTCTCCGGAGGCAATATTATCCGATGCGCCAACCCGCGTAAAAATTTTATCAACCATTCCGATTGTTGCTTTTTTTGCCGGCACAAAACTTCCGATTTGCGCCAACAATACAATTAGTCCAACCTGCCTAAGATATACACTTTTACCGGCCATGTTCGGACCGGTGATAATCAAAATCTGATTATCTCCGTTACTTAAATGCACATCGTTAGGAATAAAGGGCACTCCAATCGGCAAAAGACGTTCAATTACCGGGTGTCTTCCCTCAATAATTTCTATCGTATCGCCGTCAGTTACTTCCGGTCTGATATATTTATTCTCATAAGCGGCATCGGCAAGACTCGCTAAACAATCAAGCAATGCAATCAACTGCGCATTCTTTTGGATTTCTTCGGCGTGTTCCGCAATATGCAGTTTTAATTTATTGAAAAGTTCATCTTCAAGCGATTTTATTCTCTCTTCAGCATTTAAAATTTTCTCTTCGTATTGCTTAAGTTCGGGAGTGATGTACCTTTCGGCATTAACAAGAGTCTGTTTCCTGTGGTAGTTATCCGGCACTTTACTTAGATTTGATTTCGATACTTCGATGTAGTATCCAAACACAGAATTAAATTCTATCTTGAGGGAGTTTATGCCTGTCCTCTGCCTCTCCAAAAGCTGTTGGTTTGCCATCCAGCCTTTGGCATCACCGCAGATTTGTCTTAAATCGTCAAGCTCAGGGCTATAACCTTTTTTTATCCTTTGTCCGCTCCCCCCCGGTGAGAGGCTCTCCTCATCGAGAGCGTCCTCTATTTTATTTACTACAACATCAAGAGGAGAAAGAGATGAAAAAACTTTTTCAATAGTCCGAGCTTTGAGAGTAGAAATGATACCTCTTAGTCCTGGAATTTTTTTTAAAATAATTTTTAAATTTACTACATCCCTCGCAACCGCCCTGCCTGTACAAATCTTGGAAATAAGTCTTTCTATATCGCCGATTTCGGAAAGTTCGAGCCCTACTTTTGTTCTGATATCCTTTGTCTGGAAAAGTTCTTCAACAGCCTCGGCTCTATTATTTATTAGTTCAAGATTTTTTAAGGGTCTTGAAATCCACTTCTTAAATAATCTTCCCCCCATTGGTGTTTTGGTTTTATCTATAATCGAGAGCAAGGTTCCTTCCCTATTCCCCTCGGAGATGGAAGAAATTATTTCGAGATTTCTTTTTGTGGGAGGATCCAGCATAATGAAATCACTATGATCAAACTTAGCTATTTTTCTGATATGTCCAAGATTTGCTTTTTGAGTATCAAGAAAATAGTTTAGTATTGCTCCCGCGGCAATAATACCGAGCCGCATATTTTCAATACCGAACCCCTTAAGGGAATTTGTTTTAAAATGTTTAATCAAAATTTCATAACCAAAATCAAACGAGAAAACCCAATCGTCAATTTTAGTCATAACCGGTTTATCATTAATTGAATTAAGCACTTTTACCAAAATCTCTTTATCCCTTTTGGGATATAATATTTCTGCAGAGGCTATGCTTTCTATTTGCTCCTTCAGGTCAACGAGCAATACTTCCGAGGTGAAGAACTCGCCCGTAGAAATATCCGCAAAAGCAAATCCGGCAATAGCATCCTTTATGTAAACGGCGGAAAGATAATTATTTTTTTTATTTTCGAGAAGTTTGTCGTTTAGCGTAACTCCGGGAGTAACCACTTCGGTTACATCGCGCTTTACAATTCCCTTTGCAAATTTTGGATCTTCCAGCTGATCACATACAGCCACCCTATAACCGGCTTTAACTAACTTTGGAAGATAGGTATCAATAGCATGATGCGGAAATCCTGCGAGAGGCACCTCCGAAGCGGCTCCGTTTGATCTTTTAGTCAAAGTTATTCCTAAAACGCCCGATGCGATTTTTGCATCTTCTTCGAATGTCTCGTAAAAATCACCAACTCTGAAGAGCATAATAGTATCCGGATACTTCTCCTTCACCTGCCTGTACTGCCGCATCAAAGGAGTAATATTTTTGCTGTTCGTTTTACTCATTAAAATCCAAAATGACTTAAAATTCAGTTGTAATGTACATAATAATAGTATAAATTCAATATAAAAAAGAGAGCTTATTTCTATAACTCAGAATACCGCAATAAGATTCACTCCTTAACTCAAGCAAGCCGGCAACAAATCACCGCTTTTTCTTAAAATGGAAAAAAATAAAAATTTTCATTTTTACTATCTAAAGTATTGACTTTTAGAATATTTTTTATAACTTTCAGGAGAGAACTGTTTTACAATGACACCTATCAACTAATAAATATATGTTCTCGAACAAAAAACATTGGAGGTTTTTATGAAGAGAGTTTTTCTACTATCCTTTTTAATTCTTATTGCAGGAGTTTTGTTTGCGCAAAACGAATGGATGAACCAAAGAACAATCAATCCCGGTGATGTTGCTATCAGATACAAACCAGGAAAAATATTGGACAATGGACAAACCATTTGGGTTTGCGGCGAAGCGGTTACACCGGCAAGATGCTGGAGCTTCAGATCAACAGACGGCGGTAAAACATGGTTAAAAGGAACTCAAGTAAGCGGCCAAACAGCAGGTATTGACGCTATTGACGCAAACACAGCTGTCATGGGTTTAACCGATGGAAGCATTGTTAAAACTACTGACGCCGGTATTTCCTGGAAAAAAGTTCATTCCTATACAGGCGGCGAACCTTGGTTTGACGGTGTAAAATACATCAACAAAGATGTTGTCATTGGTTTCGGTGACGGTGATGTAAGCGGTCATTATTATATCTGCAAAAGTACAGATGGCGGCGAAACATTCGCTCAAATTCCATACAGCCAACTTCCTGTTGCAGGAAAATCAATGTATGCAAATTTTACCTATGGTACATCAATGGATGTTTATGGAAACAATGTATGGCTTGCCCTATATCCGGATGAAGGAACAGATTATTATATCGTCAAATCTACCGACGCAGGAACAACATGGAAGGCAACAAAAGTTGACAGCACCGCTTCTTCTATCTTAGGAATTTCTTTCTTAAACGATAAAACCGGTATGGCTGTAAACGGATCATTCGTAACCTTGCTTACTACTGACGGCGGCGAAAAATGGACAAAAGTAAAAACTCCTGCCGGAATGACTGTCCGAAATGCATATGCTCTCAGAGGGAAAAATAGATTTTATGTTCTTGGAAATGCCGATGACGTAAACTTGACCCCGGTTATTTACTGGACAAGCGATATGGGTATGTCATGGGAAAAAGACTTCGTTCCGCTTCCTGATAATGCTTCAATGATTAGATTATTTGCAGCAGTTATGCATGATGAGAATACTGGTATTGCAATGGGACGCGATAAAGTCATCTATCAAAAAGGAACCCCTGAAATTACCAAAAATTTTGAAGTAGCAGCCGAAGTTTGGCCAAAAGGTTTAGTATATAAACCGGGTATCGTTCTGAATAATGGAAACACAGTATGGTTCTGCGGACACGAAGTAGCCGGAAATAGAGATACTTACTCGTTCGTTTCAACTGACGCAGGAAAGAATTTCAAAACCGGAACAAAAGTAACCGGAAGAACTGCAGGAATAGATGCTTTTAACGCTACAACAGCTCTTATGGCAACTGCCGATGGAAAAATTCTCAGAACTACCGACGGCGGTACAACATGGACAAAAGTTCATGAGTACAAAATTGCGGGCGATGTTGGATTCTTTGATGGTTTAAAAATTCTTGATGCAAATACCGTTATCGCTTTTGGCGATGGTGAAGCTGCGGGAAAACCTTATTTCTGTAGAAGTACCGATAAAGGTTTAACCTTTAAAGCAATTCCAAACAATGAATTACCTACACTCGGCGAAACAATATACGGTTATTTCTCATATGGCGGATGTATTACATCCTATAAAAATAACGTATGGCTTGCCACCTACGGAAGCTCAACATCAATGGGTTATGTTCTTAGATCAGTCGATGCCGGCGCCTCATGGTGGGTATCCACAAGACAATCTTTCTCAGGCAGATATTTCGCATCCATTTCCTTCGCAAACGGGAAATATGGTATGGCAGTAGATAATCTTAGAAATTTATTCCTCATCATCAACGGCGGCGATATTTGGGCTCCAATAAATAAGCCAACCTATCCAACCGGAACAGTTACAATCTACAGCGTAACAGGTATACCTGAGACTAATCTTTTTGTTGCCGGCGGAATTATTTCCGATACACTCGACAAAACAAAAAAATATTACGGCACTTTTTATACCAGAGATTTAGGACAGACATGGAAACACATTCCAGCTCCATATTCTAAAACTACCGACTATGTAATCGGCGGCGCTTATCTGAATGAAAGTTTCGGATATGCATTTACAAATGGCGGCTTCCCGCTTAAACTTGGAACCGGAATTCCTACAAAAGTTGAAGACCCTGCAGGCATCTTAACAGTTCCACAGGAATTTGCATTGGATCAGAATTATCCTAATCCATTCAACCCTTCAACTAACATCAAATTCAGACTGAATCAGGCTGAACATGTAAAATTAGTTATCTATGATGCTCTCGGCAAAGAAATCACCACCTTGATAAACGACAACATGAATGCCGGTGAACATACTTTCAACTTTATGGCAAACAACCTGTCATCCGGTGTTTATTTCTATACACTCAAAGCCGGCAACAGAATTGAAACCAGAAAAATGATGTTAATGAAATAATTTTTTTTCATTTGTCTTCCTTTTGGGCGGAACGCAAGTTCCGCCTTTTTTATTTTGCGGCGGAATTTACCTTTTGGTTTGGATCCCGGTTTTTTGTTTACTTATAAATAATAATTTATCGCCTCTGGAAACTTTTCATCATATTCATCCCAAATTATGCACCAAAAATATAACTTCTGATATGTTTCTCAAATCATGCAATAAAAATTGACAATGTAGGGTTCGATACACTCAAACGCGATTAATAAGAGCGTTTGAGCACTCACCCTGACAAAATTATATTTATAATAAAAAATATGTCTTTGTTGCCTTAATGCATAACTTGGGTTTATATGTTTTAATAAAATAATAAAAGAAATCGATGGCTGAGTGATTTAATGCTACTCGTGCTAAGCTTTAATTGAAGTATAGTTATTCGCCGCGCAGGCTGTTGCAGATTCAATTAGACGGTGGCTGAGGTAACTCGAAGCCACTTTAATCACGCTGAAAAGTCCGCACTTCGACCAAACTCAGTGCATCGCACTTCGACCAAACTCAGTGCATCGCTTCGAGCCCACCGCGGCGGGCTCAGCGTCCTTAATAACCGGCTTTTGTGATAGTAAATGAGCAGAGCCGGCAACATCATTATCTATTGCATATTTTTTTTAAAAACGTGTTTTTTTAATTCACAATTTATGATGAAC
>Ga0351859_1076_pt1 | contig 23748 bp, 18 predicted proteins | sample BONcelFGM3001D11_FD_206789 | JGI IMG/M metagenome (GOLD analysis project Ga0351859, IMG submission 206789) | Enriched cells from coal bed in the Powder River Basin, Montana, United States - BONCAT cells FGM rep2 HSBNCT.FGM.300.1.D11 ... | reverse complement strand
CTTTTTGAGATATACCAGCGGAAGAACAGGACGTCCATCTCCCACGGGGATTTCGTCCTGAAGCCCCTGGAGCGGCGCGACCTGGCCAGGATAAAGTCGTGGTTTGCCGACAAGGAGCTTTCCCGGCAGGCCTTTGGAATGATTACCCAGGATGACGTGCTGGAAAGGATCGTGCGGGAGTATTTTTCCAACATTTACGCCACGTCCATGGAGATCCTGGGAATCTGGACAGGCGGCTGCCAGCTGGCGGGGTTCATCAACTATTCCATATCCCGCAGCCAGGGCCTGGTGGGCAGGATAGGCATAGTGATTGGGGAAGAGGCTCATCGAAACAAGGGGATGGGCACGAAGGCCCTGAAAATCGCCCTATATTACCTCTTCGACAGGGTGGGACTGGACGCAGTGGAGCTGGACACGGCCTTTTTCAACAACCGGGCGCAAAGGTGCTTTGAAAAATGCGGTTTTATAAAGACTGGAGAGGTTACCGACATAAACATGATGAACGGCAACCTGGTGCACAAGGTGCTGATGAAGCTGGAGCGGGAGGAGTTCTTCCGCAGAATGGGCGGCACGTTCAACCCTCCCCCCCGATACCAGGAAAAAAAGCGACCAGAAGGCAGATGAAATGAACCTTACTTTTGACGAAACAGTATCATTCATACACACCTGGAACAGCTGGTATCTGATCCAGCACGACGGGTATCTACATTCCGAGTGGAGCAGCAACGGCGTGGAAATCGCCATCTCCCCCCCGCCCCCCGGCGGGATACCCGAAGAGGTGATGAATGACCTGAAGGACTACACCGACGACGTGGAAGCCGGCAGCGGCCGGTTTTTCATTGCTTTTGGCTTTTCTGCATGCGATCACCAGGCAAAGGAGATATTCCAGGCCCTGGAGCCCATCCTCAACGCTTCCGCCAGGTCAGCCATCGAGATTGTCAACTTCATGCAGTTCAACGTAACCGGCCTGCCCGCCAGCGGGGAATCATCTGACGGGGAAAATGGCACGGGGGAAGCCTCACCGGCCCCCCTCCCGCCCCGCAAGGAGCTGGTGATGAAGGGCATCATCGGAGAGGGCTGCATTGACGGGCTGGAGATATGGCACGGAGGGGAAGACTTCAGCGGGGCCGGGCTTTTTTTGCAGGCGTCCCGTCTTTATGCCCAGATCGAGAGGGATTTCAAGCATCCCAAGGGGATTGCCGACACCAACCCATATCAGTGCGAAAGTGAAGAAGAGGCCGAAGAGGTCAGCCGGATCCTGGGCGAGGCAACTGATTTCCGGCCCCGCCTGGTGAGGAAGAGCGTGATAGAAACTGGGGCCACCCCGGAGGAGCTGGCCGCGGCCGTATCCTTTGTGCGGCACAGGGAGATGTTTGACCTCTTTCCAAACCCGGCGGGGGAAACGCTGCGGGAAAAGAGGAGAAAAGACATCCAGGAGGCCAGGGAATCCCTGCACCGTTCATGCTCGGTGGTAACCTTCGTGGGGATTGCCTCCCTGACTGCCCTCCTGTGGTGGTGGATGAAGCACGGGGGCAAATAACCCCCTCTTTGACGGCCCTGCAGGCCCCGGCCTACCTGCGGGAGGCCAGGTAATAGTTGAGGATGGCCAGCTCGTTGGTAACGTCCACGTTTCTCACCACTACCCCCTGGGGTGCTTCCACCTTCACCCCGGTAAAGTTGAGCATTCCCTTCACCCCTGCTGCCGACAGCCGGGAGGCCACTTCCTGGGCGGCGGAGGAAGGCACTGCAATCACCCCAATGGACGCATCCAGGTTATCGGGCATGGAGGAGATGGGCTCCACCGTCAGCCCGCCCACCTGCAGGCCCACTTTTTCCGGGTCGTTGTCGTATATGCCTGCCACCCTGTAGCCCCACTTTACAAAGCCGCCGTAACGGGCGAGGGCCTGCCCCAGGTGCCCTGCCCCGGCAATCACCATGTTGTGCTCCTTGTCCAGCTGCATCAGGGAGGCTATCTTGCCCAGGAGCTGGGCTACGGGATAACCCAGGCCCTGAATCCCGAACTCGCCAAAATAGGAAAGGTCTTTTCTGAACTGGGATGCCTTGATGCCGGCCCTGGAAGCTATCTCGTCGGAAGACACGATGGAAACATCAGCTTTCTTCAGGTCGTTCAGGCAGCGAAAATATATGGGAAGCCTTTCGATTGTGGGGTCGGGAATTTTTCTCTTCTTATACATGCTCCGTCCTCAAAACCGCAGGCCATCTCCTCTTCCGGGGTCGGTCTTTCCTGAGAAGAAGGGCCGGCCTTATTCCTGCCATCGGGAATGGCAATCGTCATGGATTCCAGCGGGGCAGGGCATTTTCCTCCCGCCCCATACAAAAAGGGGAGGCTCTGCCTCCCCTTTCGATTACTCTATTTCCGGCCGCTTACGCAAACAGCATGCGGGGAAGCGGGGGAACCGGGAAGGGGAAACTGGGGCCGTGGGGTCTGTCCCCATGGTGGGGCCTGTGCCCGCCGCGGCCATGGTGAGGCCGATGGTGGCCGTGATGCCCACGGGGGCCGTGATGATCGTGATGATCGTGGTGCTGGCTGAAGGGATCCATGCCGGGCATTCCGAAGGGGCCAAAGGGGCCGGGCATCATCTGGGGCATTCCCATGCCCATTCCGCCCATCTGGGGCATTCCCATGCCCATTCCGCCCATCGGGGGCATCATTCCCTGCATACCGGGGCACATTCCCAGGCCGGGCATCCCCATCATCGGGTTCATACCGCCCATTCCGCCCATCATCGGGTTCATTCCGCCCATTCCGCCCATCATCGGGTTCATTCCGCCCATTCCGCCCATTCCGTTCATCATGGGGTTCATCATCGGGTTCATTCCGCCCATGCCGCCCTGCTGCTGCATCATCTGCATCATCATCATCATCATCTGCATCATCTGCATCATCATCTGGGGCTGCATACCCTGCTGACCCATCTGGGGCATCATACCGGGAACCATTCCCATCCCGTTCATGCACCCCGCCTGGGGAAAGCCGCCCATCCCGTTCATAAGGGGATGGAAGAAGTTGGAGCGTCCGCCCATCATGGCCTCGGGGGACATCATCATCGAGTCCATCCCGCCCATGCCCATGGACATGCCCATGCTCATTCCGGGAAGGGAAATGCCAGCGGAGATACCCATGCCGCCGCCCATTGTAACTGCTCTCTGCAGTATCCCCACACCGCCCAGGTTGATTCCGAAACCGATTGACATCATAACAAATTCCTCCTAAAAACTTATGTTGAGATTATTATAACGCATAAACCACCCCAAGTAAACAATTTGGCCGGATCAATTTGTAACAAGTTTGTAAAATTGATTAACATCTTTTCAAAATAATTTAACAAATCGTTAACAATATTTGCCAATCCTTGGTGATTGTTGAGATTGCGGTGCCCAAAAAAATTTACACAAAGCCGGGCTTTATTCTGCAGGGGCGGCAAGACCCCACAGAGGAATTTTGAATGGGAAGGTGAATCCCGTCAGAAACAGCCCTGCAAATAATGGAAGAAATATGAAAAAGCACAATTACAGACTGTTTTCATCAGAGCATCACCCCGCCTCCCCCATGCGCGCACTTGGGGCCATGCTCATTTTGTTCTTCCTGCTGTGCCCGGCCCGCCAGGCCATGGCCGGGGTTCATGACGGATCGGAAAAAGGCTACCGCAGCCGGCTCATCGATCACCGCATCACCCCCGAGATGGTGCAGGAATTGTCGAAAAAGGCCGATGCAGGCAGCGCGCAGGCCGCAGGTGCCATCCGGGACGCTGCCGGGGGCACCGTTTTCTGGAGGGGCCGGGTAACCCACTTCCTCAACTACCCCGGCAATTTCTGGATCCGGGTATCCCCCGACCGGGGAGCGCCTTTCTGGGTCTTTGCAAAGAAGTCCATCCGCAACCTGGACTTTGACAGACAAGGCTACCTGATAGGGGTAAAAGGAAACGTGATTCCCAAAGACAACAGGCTCCACTACCTGAAGGCCATATCGGTGGTGCTGGTTGCCCCTCCCCCCGGGCTGAGCCTGGCCACATTCAGGGAGAAATACTTTCCCGGCAGGGATAAAAATGACATCCATTCCTTCATAACCCACCGGATATACATGCACAATCCCCACTACGCCTGGGCCGACATACAGAAGATTGCATCTGCAATAATAAAAAGCGGCGAAAGGCACGGCCTGGATCCCCTCCTGCTGACGGCTCTGATCAACATCGAGTCGGCCTTTGACGTGGACGCCGTGTCTTCCTCGGGAGCCCTGGGGCTGGGCCAGCTGATGCCCTTTACCGCAAAAGACCTGGGGGTGAACCCGGAAGACCCCGTGCAGAACGTGGGCGGGGCGGCTAAATACCTGGGCACCCAGATGAGGCGCTGGGGCGGCAGCTCCGACCCGGTGGCCCTGGCCCTGGCCTCATACAACGCCGGGCCGGGAGCGGTCAGCAGGCACGGGGGAATCCCCCCATACAGCGAAACCCAGAATTACGTCTTTTTCATAAAGCTCCTCCGCAAAGAATACCAGAGGCAGCTGGAAGAATCGGCCCCGGCACCCGCCGCCCCCGCCAGGGGGGAAGGCACGGGGAAAGGGCCGTAACACCCCATACTCCGGGAAGCCGGAAAAGCTGGAGAAACAAAAATGAAACATGACATCTGCGTGATAGGCGGCCTGGGCCACGTGGGCCTGCCCCTTTCCATAGTGTTTGCCTGCAGGGGCCTGGACGTGCTGGTCTATGACAGGAACGAGGCCGGATTTGCCCCGGTGATGGCCGGCACGATGCCCTTCATCGAGGAGGGGGGCGAAGCGTTCCTCGGGGAAGCCCTGTCGAAGGGCAAGCTTCACTTCACCTGCCGGACGGAGGAGATCGGCGAAGCCAGAACCCTGGTGGTGGTCATAGGCACCCCCGTGGACGCTTACCTGAACCCCAAGCTGGAGCTTATAATGAGCCTGCTGGAAGAGATCACCCCCTTCCTGAGGGACGGCCAGATGATGATCCTTCGAAGCACCCTCTTTCCGGGCACCACGCAAATCGTAAAGGAATACTTTGAAAAGCGGAACCTGAAGATAAGGGTTACCTTCTGCCCCGAGAGGATTGCCGAGGGGAAGGCGTTCAACGAGCTTTTCCACCTGCCCCAGATAATCTCCGGCTTCTGCGAGGAAGACCTGCAGGAGGTGGAAGCCCTGTTTGGCCGCCTGGGGTGCGAAACCCTGCGCCTGGAGCCAATCGAGGCGGAGCTGGGCAAGCTCTTCACCAACGCGTGGCGGTATTTCCAGTTTGCCATAAGCAACCAGTTTTACATGGTGGCGGGCAATTACAACCTGGACTTTTATAAAATATTCAACGCCATCACATACAATTATCCCCGCATATCCCAGATGGCCAGGGCCGGGTTTGCCGCCGGGCCGTGCCTTTTCAAAGACACCCTGCAGCTGGCCGCCTTCAACAACAACCAGTTTGACCTGGGTTACGCCGCCATGACCACCAACGAGGGCCTGCCCGCCTACGTGATTGACAAGCTGAAGGCGAAGATCCCCCTCAAGGGCAGAACCGTGGGCATCCTGGGGATGGCCTTCAAGGGAGGCAGCGACGACAAGCGGGGCTCCCTGTCGTACAAGCTGAGGCGCATCCTGCGCTGGGAGGCGGGGGAAGTCCTCTGCACCGATCCCTACATCCAGGAGTCCGATTTTCTGCCCGCACAAGAAGTGGTGCGCCGCTCCGATGTGCTGATCCTGGGAAGCCCCCACCCTGAGTACAAGACCCTGGACATGGCGGGAAAACACGTGGTGGACGTCTGGAATTTCTTTGGAAAGGGAGGCGTCATCGCCTGATGAAAATCCTGGTAACCGGCTCGGCCGGCTTCATTGCGGGATACCTGGTGCCCTGCCTGCTGGAGAGGGGCCACGAAGTGGTGGGCATCGACAACTTCAGCAAATACGGCCTGCTGAAGAAGAGCTTTGACGATCATCCCCTCTATCACTTTACCCGGGGCGACGCCAAGGACACGGAGCTGTTAAAAAGCCTGATGGCCGGGTGCGACCAGGCCGTTGCCGTGGCGGCAATGATTGGCGGGATAAGCTACTTTCACGAGTTTGCATACGACCTTCTGGCAGAGAACGAGCGGATAATCGCCTCCACCCTCGACGCGGCCATCTGGGCTTTCCGGGAGAAAAATCTTAAAAAGATAAACGTCCTCTCCTCTTCAATGGTGTTTGAGTCGTGCAGCACTTATCCCACCCCCGAGGGGGAGCAGCTGAAAAGCCCGCCCCCCATATCCACCTACGGCTTTCAAAAGCTGTCGTGCGAATACTTTGCCCGGGGAGCCTGGGAGCAATACCGCCTGCCTTACACCATCATCCGCCCCTTCAACTGCATCGGCGTGGGCGAAACCCGGGCCGTAACGGACAAGGAAGTATTCTCCGGCAACATCCGCCTGGCCATGAGCCACGTGGTGCCCGACCTGGTGCAAAAGGTGATCAAGGGGCAGGACCCCCTGCACATCCTGGGGGACGGCGGGCAGGTGCGCCATTACACATATGGGGGCGACCTGGCGGAGGGAATCTGCGCCTGCATCGAGAGCGAAAAGGCCGTCAACGAGGACTTCAACCTGTCCACGCCCCGCTCCACCACCGTGCTGGAGCTGGCCCGGCTGATATGGAAGAAGATCAACGGCAGCCGGGAGTTCCGCTATGTCAGCGACACCCCCTATTCCTTCGACGTGCAGAAGCGGGTGCCCGACGTGGAAAAGGCCCGGCGCATCCTGGGATACGAGGCCGGCACATCCCTGGAGGCCGCCCTGGACGAGATCATCCCCTGGGTGAAAGACCAGATAGACCAGGGGAGAATCTGACGATGAGAGGCTCCTTCCCGCATGCCCCCACGGAGCCAGAAGGCAGGCCCCCCATTGGCTGAGAGCCTGACAATAGTCATACCCGTCTATAACGAGGGGGAGAACATCAAAAAGACCGTGGCCGAGATTGAGGAAAAAGTCTCAACTCCCCACGGGATAATTGTGGTGTATGACTTTGACGAGGACAATACCCTTCCCCCCGCCCGGGAGCTGATAGCCCAGGGGCTGAGCCTTCGCCTGGTAAAAAACGCCTATGGCCGGGGAGCGTTAAACGCCATAAGGACGGGAATAGAAAGGGTGCACGGCGGGGCGGTGCTGGTGGCCATGGGGGATCTCTCCGACGACATGACTGCAGTGGACGGGATGTTCAGGCTGTTTTTGCAAGGCTTCGACGTGGTATGCGGCTCCCGCTACATGAAAGGGGGGCGGCAGCTGGGCGGCCCGTGGCTCAAGGGGCAGATGTCCCGGCTGGCGGGGCTTTCCCTGCACCTGCTGGCGGGCATCCCCTGCCACGACGTAACCAACAGCTTCAAGCTTTACCGCAAGGCAATATTCGATAAAATTCAGATAGAAAGCACGGGGGGATTCGAGCTGGGGCTGGAGATTACCGTAAAGGCCCATTTCCTGGGCTTCAGGGTAACGGAAGTCCCCTCCACATGGCGGGACAGGAGCGCGGGCCAGTCCCGGTTCCGCCTTTGGAAATGGCTCCCCCATTACCTTCACTGGTATCTTTTTGCCCTGGGGCGGCGGTTTTTTCCCGGCCCCGGGCAGCATCAATAGTAGATGCTGTCGTTGTCAAGCATCCTGTCGTATATGTGCTCACGAAACGCGGGCGAGCAGCAGGTCATGGTCCTGTCGATAGAGCCGTCCTTCAGGTAGGGCAGGCGGCACCTTCCCCGGCAGATGTTCTGCAGGTCGCACGAGCCACATTCCTCCAGGCTGGTTACCATTGCCTGCCGGTGAAGCTCCAGGCTCTCCTTCAGCACGCTGGACGGGGAGTCGCTGCCCAGGCTCCAGAAAGGCTTCCTTGAGTAGGGGCACACGTAAACCCCGCCAGCCGGGTCTATGGACAGGTCCCGGCCGAACTCGCAGCAATGGCCCGAGTAAAACCGGGGATCCGCCCGGAAAAGCAGCCGGCCCTGGTCAAAAAGCATGCTCCTGATCTCCCTGGCGGCATCGTGAAGGCCCTTCTCCGACACCCCTTCCTCGGGGAGCATGATGGTGCGGGAAGAGTGAAAGATGCTCACCCTTACGGGAACCAGCCTGTCCGGGTCAACGGCATCCAGAAATTTAAACAGCTCCAGGGGCAGGGTGCCCACGTTGTCAACGGTGAGAAACACCCGGAAAACCAGGCGGGAATGGCTTTTGAACAGTTTCCTTATTCCCTTCGAAGGCTTCTTCATGTTGTGGTTGTCGTTGACGTGTATCTCCACCAGATCTGCCAGGGCAAGAATCCGGTCTTCCAGGGCGGACATCCTGCCCGTGGCCAGCACGTTTTTCAGCCCGAACCTGTTGGCCTCCTCCATAATGGGCAGCAGGCCGGGATCCCCCCCTGTCGCCCAGCCCAGGTATCTCAACTTGTAAACGGCGTCGTGAGGGCGCTGGGCCCTCATGGCCGAGAATAGCCCCCGGATGTGCTCCAGGCTGAGGAAGCTGCCGGGGGGCGTATTGATGCGGGGATAGGGAAAGGGTATGTCCCTGGACGACAGGCGCAGCATTATCTGCCGGGATATGGCCTCCTCTGCATCTTTCTTTTCAAGGAGGTTGTGCTCTTCAATCTTGTTCAGCACGGCATAAGCGGCGTCCACCGTCTCGATCAGGCTGGTCCCCAGGTCAGTCATCACCAGGCGTATTGCCTGGCGGATGGTCTTTCCCGCCAGCAGGTATTGAAAAAACGCGTGCTCGGTCTTGTCCAGGGTAAGCCACGCCGGCTTTTCCGGGGCAATCACCAGGTATTTCCCGTCCCGCACGTGTATGAAAAAACGGTATGGAAACCAGAATGCCAGGTCTGGCGCTATGCTCACCTGGCTCTTTTCCGACAGGTAACTCTTCCGGCTCATCTGTCCACATCTCCCCAATTTGCCAATTACGCCTGAAATCCCGTCATTGCCCGGCTCCCCGGGGTTACCCGGCAGATGGCCCTGCAATGCAGTTTCAAGCTGCCCCGGCCCCTAAGCGGCATGCAAGAGGTTTCCCGGGGGATACCCCCCCTGGAAAGACGGGAGCCGGGGCATTATCTTTTCTTTTCCCCTGCCTATAATCCTTTGTAACCCGGAGGCATAAAATCCTGTTCAAAGGTGTAAAAAATCAGGAAGGCTTTCCCCGGAGTTCAGATGTTAACATTTTTTTAACAAGGGCAGGCCCCATGATTGTTGATTCCGGGATGCCCAGTTGTTATACTTTATTATAGCCATTTAAAATTGGCAGAACAAAATCCGGGTTCACGCCCGGGCTGGCGGCAGTATTCCGCCGTGAATGTTTCGGATTCTTTAAGGTTACAATATATATTGAAAAACCATGCTTTTGCGTCCGGCGGGGTGATTTTTTGCCGGGCCATACAAAAATTGCCCAAAGGGGTGGAGTTATGAGCAACACCATCAATCCATCAGGTGGAATGGACCTGAACGCCCTGCAGTATCAAAGGTCGATGAAGACGGCCCTGCATACCGGGGCCATGGCAGCGGCGGGAAAGGCCGAGACAAAGACCAAGGATCCCGACGACCGGATGGACGGGGTGAAGAGCTTCCAGCGGCTGCCAGGGGGCTACTCCCTGACGGAATTCACCGACGGATCCAGCGAGAAGAAGGCCATGAATGGCGCAGTTCTCAACACTGACGCCGAAGGCGGCATTTCCGTCTATCTTCCCAACGGAATGTGCGTCAAGAAGGACGACCGGGGAGCCAGGGCCTTCGACCCTTCCGTGGAGCACCACCTGCCCGCCCAAGAGTCGGAAGACGGCAAAGACATTTCGTTTAAGGACGCCAAGGGGAGCAAGTGGCTTTTCAACCTTGAGGATATGAGCTTCCAGGTGGAGAACGGGTCGGAAACCCTCAGGCAGGAAGTGAATCCTGTTGGCAGCGTTTCTGTCCGCACCAGGACTCTTTCCCGGGATCCCGTGTCGGGCAAGTTCAGCCAGGATGCCGTCCGCCTTTTTGTTACCAGGGAAGGGGACACATCCTACCAGAGCGATACCCTCACCGACGTTGCCGCCAACAACAAGGGGCTGGCCTTTACCACCCGGGGGGACGTGAAAGAAAAGATCGATTTTCCATACCACATACCCCAGAATATGAAAGGCGACTGCGTATCCCACGACCTGGATGCCTCCCAGCCCCATAAACCGCCGCAGATGCCCCCCATCCACCCCCAGGACAGCTTCATCCCCGGTGCCATCGGGATGGATCCCTGGATGAGCCCCGGCCAGATGCCCGGAATGCCCGGGATGGCCATGACGCCTGCCGATCCCTTTGGTGCCGTGATGACCCCCAGCGGCCTGATGCGGAAGAGGGAGCCGGACGGGAGCATGTTCATATCCCTGCAGAACGGCATCCTGATGACCCACATGGCGGACGGCTCATGCGAGGCTTACGACAGCCGCATGCCCAACACAGTGTTTCCGGTGATTGCATCTGTCGAAAACAACCACGGGCAAGGCCCGGAAATCTGCTACCGCTTCAGGGACGCCAAGGGCAGCATATACAGCCTTTACTCCAACAGCGCCGATTTTGCGGTTACGTCCCACGACGGCAAAGTGCTGCAGACCGTTGACCCCAGCGGCAACATGATGATAAACAGCGTTACCTATCCCCCCGGCCAGAACGGCGTGCCCGCGCCAAAATCCCACCGGGTGCTGGTGGGAAACAACGGCACCATAAACACCTTTGGCGAAAAGGGAGTGCAGGTGGGGGACAGCAACATCGTCTTTGCCGAGAACGGCCAGATCACCAACTATGCCCTGCCCTACGAGATACCCATGGGCCAGAGCTGGCAGCAATACCTCCCCCCTGTAGGTTACCCCGCTCCGGGCCAGCTCCCCGTTCACGACCCCAGCATCCCCGGCAACTATCCGCCCCCTCCTTTCTGCCAGGACATGTGGGGCATGCCACCCGTGGAAGCCCAGATGCCGGTAAACCCGGGCGTGCCCAATCCCGCCACGGGCCAGGGGAACGTCCCCGTCTCCAGCAGCGAGCCGGAATATCCCCCGGGCTATACCCCTAAGGAAACGGCCAAGACTGAAACGGGCGCAAAGACCGGGGAGCCTGAATCCAAGCCAGGCCCGGCAGAAAAATCCGGCGTGGGCAAGCCCGTCAAGCCCGGCATCATGGAGAGGATCAAGAGCTTCCTCACCGGCGATGTGGACGGCAGCGGCAAGGCCGGCCAGACCAGCTCATCCCGCTACGAGAACTATTTCAACGACTGCAGCCGGGGCGGGCATTGCAACCCATACCCCAGCGGCTATTACCGTCCAAACGGCGGCAGCGGCATGGGCACAGCCCTTGCGGCTGGTGCCCTGATGGGCCTGGCCGTGGCGGCCCCCCTTCTTTCCACGGCCATGATGTGGCCCTGCGGAATGTTTTACTCCCCCTTCGACATGTGGGGTTACGGGATGTGGTAATGCCCCACCCGGCTGACCCCCGCAAGGCAGGCAATAAAGAGGCGGATATTTCGCCTCTTTTTTTGCGGGGCGCATTGCCTGGAGGAGTTTGCACAAAGTATAAGAATAAAGGGTAAACGAGAAGAGGGAAGGCTTAGATGCCCCTATACGAATACAAGGCATACAACGTCAGCGGAGGCAGGGTCAGCGGCCTGGTGGACGCCCCGTCCAGGGGATCGGCATACAGCAAGCTGAAGAAGCAGGGGCTCTTTCCGTCGGAAATGGCGGAAGAGTCGGGGGGAGGCACCCGCGCCCCTGTTCCTTCATCGGAGCTTATCTTTGCCCTGGATCAGATGGCCACCCTTCTGCGGGCCGGCGTGCCCCTTCCCGAAACCCTCGACACTCTGTCCCAGCAGGTGGGGAACGAATCCCTGAAGAGGGGGCTCACCAAGGTGAAGGTTCACCTGGAGGAAGGGGAGAGCCTGGCCGGGGCCCTGGCCGAGGAGGGGGTCTTTCCGCCAGTGCTGGTAAAGATGGTGGAGGCTGCCGAATCGGTGGGCACCGTTGACCTGATAATGGAGCGGTATTCCCAGTTCCTCGAAAAAGAATCGGCCTTCAGGGAAAAGGTAATCTCCTCCATGATGTATCCATCCATAGTCATGGTGGCCAGCATCGGGCTGATTCTCTTCATCCTGACATACATAGCCCCCACCCTCGTCCAGGTCTTTTCATCCTTCAAAACGGACCTTCCCCTGCCCACCAAGGTGCTGCTGTGGGTAGGCTCCTTTCTCAAGTCCAACTTTGCCCTGCTCTTCACCCTGTTCTTCGTGGCAATCCTCACGTACACCAGGCTTGTGCCCAGAAGCCTGAAAGATGCCCTGCTCCTCAGGCTTCCCGTGGTGGGCGAGATTCACCGTTACGTGCAGATGAGCCGCTGGGCCAAGACCCTCTCCATGCTCCACGGGGGCGGGGTCAGCCTGATAAAGGCCCTGTCGTCAGCCAGGGAAGTGATTGAAAACGTGGAGATGAACACCCATTTCAAGGCGATGGAAGATTACATCCAGAAGGGCCAGGGGCTTGGGGCGGCACTGTCCCGCATACCCGGCGTGCCCCCCATAATGGTGCAGATGACCAAGAGCGGCGAAAAGAGCGGCGAGTTAGAGAGGATGCTGAACACTGCAGCCAACTTTTACGAGAAGGAAGTGGATCGCAAGCTGACCATGTTCTTCAAGTTCCTGGAGCCTGCGGCCATTATGATACTGGGCGGTGTGGTGGGATTCGTCGTCCTTTCCGCCCTGCTGCCCATATTTGAGATTAACAGGCTCATAAAATGACACCGGGAGGAAAAATGCAGAAAATCAGATCGATAATGGCAATTGCAGTATTATCGGGCCTCCTCTTTCTGACGGCCTCGTGCGCGGTTTTCGGGGCCAGGGGGCACATTAACAACGCCCAGCGCCTGGAAAGGGAAGGCCGCCTGATGGAGGCAAACTACGAATATATCCGGGCGCTGAGGGGCATCTCCAACAAGGGGGAGAGGGGCAAGGTGGCCCTGATAATAGCCGATAACTACAAGCGAACCCTCCAGTATGACAAGGCAATCACGTATTACAAGGAATCCATAAACAACTTCGACGCCGCCAAGATGCCGGCCCCTTACACCAAGCTGGCGGAAGCCTACATGGAAAAGGACGGCTCGGGAGTGGGCGGGGCCATGGCCCTGCTGGAAGACCTGGAGCGGAAAAAGCCCTTCAACTACCTGGAGCAGCAGGTTGTCATCTGCAGGGCTGTCAGCGAAAGGTTCGCCAGCCAGGGGGAATGGGGACAGGCCAAGATAATGTATGAGCGGCTGCTGGAATATGCAAAGCAGACCAAGAACGAAACCCTGATAATTGAAACAGAGGGGAACATCCAGACGGCAAAGGACAACATCCGGCTGCTGCCCCAGAAATAACCCCGGGCCAGCCGCATAGAGATCAAAAAGGAGCGGGAATCCCGCTCCTTTGTTGTTTTTGCCTTATAGCCATTTTATAAATGGCAAAACAAAATCCAGGCTCAGCTCTCGGACTTGCCGGGGATCGGCTCCTTTTCGCCTTCTTCGGTCTTGGGGGTTTCCGCCTTCTTGACGGGAGGATCCTCCCCCTTGCGGTAAAAGGCCAGCTTCTCCTCGTCGTTGGGGTCGATGTCGATGACGACGGTATCCCCTTCCTGGAACCTGCCCCGGATGAACTCCTCGGCCAGGGTGTCTTCCACCATCCTCTGGATTGCCCTGCGAAGGGGCCTGGCTCCATAGGTGGGGTCGTATCCCGCCTTTGACAGGCGCTCCTTGGCTTCCGGGGTATATTCCATGTAGCGGCTCTGGGCCTCTATCTCCAGCTTCACCCTGTGCATCATAAGATCCACAATCTGGCGGATCTCCTCCTCGCTGAGGCGGGTGAAGACTATGAACTCGTCCAGGCGGTTGAGGAACTCGGGCTTGAAGAGCTTCTTTGTCTCGTCCATTATCTTCTTTTTCATCCGCTCATACTTGGCCTTCTCGTCTCCCTCGTCCTTGGTGGAGCGGAAGCCGATGTCCACCGTTCCGCCAATCTCCCGCACGCCTATGTTGGACGTCATGATGATTATGGTGTTCTTGAAGTCCACCATGCGGCCCTGGGAGTCTGTTATGCGGCCGTCCTCCAGCACCTGCAGCAGGATATTGAACACGTCGGGGTGGGCCTTCTCGATCTCGTCGAGGAGTATGACGGAATAAGGCTTTCTCCTCACCACTTCCGTCATCTGGCCGCCCTCTTCAAACCCCACGTAGCCGGGAGGCGCTCCCACAAGGCGGGATACGGCAAACTTCTCCATATACTCCGACATGTCGATTCTCACCAGGGCGTCTTCGTCGTCGAAGAGGAACTCTGCCAGGGCTTTTGCCAGCTCGGTCTTTCCAACGCCGGTGGGGCCCAGGAAAATGAACGAGCCGGTGGGCCGCTTGGGATCCTTCAGCCCTGCCCTTGCCCTCCTGATGGCGCGGGTTACGGTCTTGATGGCCTCGTCCTGCCCGATGATCCTCTCGTGGAGCTTATCCTCCATCTTCAGGAGCTTCTGGCTCTCTTCCTCGGCCAGCTTGGAAACGGGGATCTTCGTCCAGGTGGACACTATGTGGGCAATGTCCTCGGCGGTAACGGCATTCAGGGCTTCTCCCCTGTTGGCCTTCTTCTCTTCCCATTCCCGCTGAAGCTTTTCCCTCTCACGGCGGAGCTTCTCCTCCTTCTCCCGCAGCTGCACGGCCCTTTCGTATTCCTGGGCGGCAATCACGGCGTCCTTTTCCTGCCTCACCATCCGCAGCTTGGATTCAATGTCCCTCAGCTCCGGCGGGGGCATGGTGGACTGCAGCCGCACCCGGGAGGCCGCCTCGTCCATCACGTCGATGGCCTTGTCGGGCAGGAAGCGGTCGGTAATATAGCGGTCGGCCAGCTTTACTGAAGTAATCAGGGCCTCGTCGTCGATTCTCACCTTGTGATGGGCTTCGTAGCGATCCCGCAGGCCCTTCAGTATCTCGATGGCCTGCTCTGCCGTCGGCTCCTCCACCATGATGGGCTGGAAGCGCCTTTCCAGGGCGGCGTCTTTCTCGATATACTTTCTGAACTCGTCAACGGTAGTGGCTCCAATGCACTGCAGCTCGCCCCGGGACAGGGATGGCTTGAGGATGTTGGAGGCGTCGATGGCTCCCTCGGCGGCCCCGGCCCCCACTATGGTGTGAAGCTCGTCCACGAACAGGATAATCTCTCCCGATGCGGAGCGGATCTCATCCATCACCCGCTTCAGCCTCTCTTCAAACTCGCCCCGGTACTTGGTGCCGGCCACCAGGCCCGCCAGGTCGAGGGACATCACCCTCTTGTCCCGCAAAAGCTCGGGGGTTTCGTTGCTGGCGATTCTCTGGGCCAAGCCTTCCACGATGGCGGTCTTGCCCACTCCCGGCTCTCCCAGGAGGGCGGGGTTGTTTTTGGTGCGGCGGGAAAGAATCTGGATCACCCGCTCAATCTCGACGTGGCGGCCAATCACGGGATCCAGCTTGTTTTCCCTGGCCATCTGGGTGAGGTCCCTTCCATACTGGTCGAGAGTGGGGGTCTTGGTCCTCTCCTTGGGCGGTGAGGGTGCCGTTTCCACCCCCAGCAGCTTGGTTATCTCGGCCCGGATCTTTCCCGGATCCACTCCCAGGTTGGAAAGCACCCTGGCGGCCACTCCTTCCCCCTCCTTGATGAGGCCCAGCAGAAGGTGCTCGGTGCCGATGTAGTTGTGAGAGAGATTCCGTGCCTCCTCGAAGGCCAGCTCAATCACCCTTTTGGCCCGGGGGGTAAAGACCATTTCCTGGGCCGTGGGCTTGCCGCCCTTGCCCACTATTGCTTCCACCTCAGAGCGGACTTTCTGCAGGTTGGTGCCCAGGTTTTCCAGCACCTTTGCAGCCACCGACTCCCCCTCACTGATGATTCCCAGCAGCAGGTGCTCGGTGCCGATGTAATTGTTGCCCAGGCGCTGTGCCTCTTCCTGGGCCAGCACTATCGCCTTTCGGGCTCGCTCGGTAAAGGGTTCCCACATATAAATAGATACCTCCTCGCAGGATCTTGCAATTTCGAAAGGGCCGGCAAAATCAAAACCCTCGCTTTACAGCCTCATTCAATAAAAGGCTCCATTTCCTTCCAGGCAAACAAAATAATATTCCCGCCCGGATTCAAAGACTGTTTCTACAATTGCGGCAAATAATCCTATTTACCGTTCCCATTGTGCAAATAAAATTAAAAATACTTTTCCTTTGCCTTTGGATGCGGCAGCAGGCGGCGAGATTCGCCACAGGATAAAAATCCCCGGCAATATGGCACGCCAAGACAGGAACAAGGGCAAAAAAGGGTAAATATTCCATTCATAAATATATTTAAGGGGCAACGGATGAAAATAGGCGTAATATCAGATACCCACGGGTTTTTGCATCCCCAGGTCCCCTTGGCGCTGGATGGAGTGGACATGATCCTCCACGCCGGCGACGTGGGGGGCATGGACGTGCTGTGCAGCCTGGAGGAGATCGCCCCCACCCACGCAGTGTATGGCAATATGGACGGCCCCGACGTGATGCAGGAAACGAAGCTCAAGGCGGTGATAGGCGTTGGAGGTGTCATCATCGGCCTGGCCCATGGCGGCGGCTCGCCCCACGACATCATAACCCGCCTGGGGTTTATGTTCAGGGAAGACGGCGTAAAGGTGATTGTATTCGGCCACACCCACTGCCCAATGGGCGAGGAGAGGGACGGCATCTTCTTTTTCAACCCCGGCGACGGCCGCAAGACAGTAGGAATACTGGAGATAAAAGAAGGCGTCCTCTTCGACAGCCGGATAATAGAACTATAGTTCGATGGCCAGTTCTCAAGGCGTTATGATTTCGAATTTCGATATACATCGACGAGAGCTTTACGCTTACCACAAGGTGAATCCGGCTCATTTTGCCCACTTCTCAAGTGGGTCCGGGACATTTTTTCCCCCTTTCATAAAGGGGCGGGATATGAAAGGAACGGGCACTTCTTAAGTGGCTACTTCTTGGATATTTTTACTTCAGCTTTGCCCGTTCCCACGGCCACGCAGGAGATGGGGTCATCGGCCACCCTGACGGGGAGTCCCAGGGAAGTGGAGATTTTCTTGTCCAGTCCCCGAATGAGGGCTCCGCCCCCGGTCAGGACTATCCCCTGCCCTATTATGTCGGCGGCCAGCTCGGGCGGGGTTTTTTCCAGCACCGATTTTATGGTGGAAACGATGGAGTTGACAGGCTCCTCCAGGGCGTCGGATATCTCTTCAGGGGTGATGAGGATGGTGCGGGGCAGGCCGTTGATAAGATCCTGGCCTTTCACTTCCACCGGCTGAAGGGTGGCCTGGGGATAGACGTTTCCGATCTTCATTTTGACGTCCTCGGCGGTCCTCTCCCCCACCAGAAGGTTGTAACTCTTTCGCATGTAGCGGATGATGGCGTCGTCCATCTTGTTTCCCGCCACTTTTATGCTCTCGGAAACCACGATGCCGCCCAGGGAGATTACCGCCACGTCGGTCGTGCCTCCGCCGATGTCCACCACCATGTTGCCCACGGGGGCGTTCACGTCAAGGCCGGCCCCAATGGCTGCGGCCATGGGCTCCTGGATGAGAACTGCGACCCGGGCCCCGGCGGCCAGTGCCGCTTCCTTGACGGCCCTGCTCTCCACGCTGGTAACCTGGGCAGGCACGCAAATGACGACGGTAGGCTTGAAGAAGAGGAAAGGCTGCTGGCACACCTTGACGATGAAATGCTTCAGCATCTTCTCGGCGGCGTTGAAATTGGCGATGACGCCATCCCGCAGGGGGCGGATTGCCACTATCTCGGAATGGGTCCTGCCCAGCATCTGCCGGGCTGTTTCGCCCACGGCCTTAATCTCCCCGGTTTTTTTGTCGATAGCCACCACCGAGGGCTCGTGAATCATGATCCCCCTGCCCTTGACGTAAACCAGGACGGAGGCTGTTCCAAGGTCAATGCCTATCTGCATCCCCGGCGACCCTCCTGATTGAAGCGCCCAGGGCGGAAAGGCGCTCCTCCATTTTTTCGTATCCCCTGTCGATGAAATGCAACCCGTGAACCTGGCTTGTGCCTTCCGCCGCCAGGGCGGCCAGCACCAGGGCGGCACCTGCCCGTATGTCGGGGGCGTCGATGGGGGCACCCATCAGCCTCTCCACGCCCCGCACCACGGCGGTGTTTGAGTCCACCTCAATGTTTGCGCCCATCCGCCGCAGGTCATCCACGTAGTTGAAGCGCATGTCAAAAATCTTTTCCTTGACGTATGAAACCCCCTGGGCCAGGGAGAGATAAGCCACCATTGGGGGCTGAAGGTCTGTGGGGAATGCGGGGTATGGCTCGGCAATGACCGCCCCTGCCGATAATATGGGGGACACTCCCCGCAGGTGGATGAAATCCTCGCCCACGGTGAGATCCTGCCCTGTCTTTCTAAGCTTGCGTATGAAGGCTTTCAGGTGCTCGGGCTCGACACCCGTGGCCGTTATCTCGCCCCGGGTAATGGCCGCTGCCAGCAGGTAGGTGCCTGCCACCAGGCGGTCGGAGATGATGTTGTATCTCACCCCGGCCCCGGACATCCCCCTGACTCCTGAAATCTCTATCCTGCTGGAGCCCTGGCCGTTGATGGAAGCGCCGCAGGCAGCGAGGAAATTGGCCAGATCCACCACTTCCGGCTCCCGGGCGACGTTTTCCAGCACGGTGCGCCCCCTGGCCATGCAGGCGGCCATCATCACGTTCTTGGTGGCTCCAACGGACGTCTTGGCAAAGCGGATCCTGTTGCCCACCAGGCCGGAAGCCTTGACCGCCACGAATCCCCCCGGCTCGCTCCTCACGTCGCAGCCCAGCAGGCGGAATCCCATCAGGTGCTGGTCAACGGCCCTGGTGCCGATGACGCAGCCGCCGGGCATGGGCACCATTGCCTCGCCAAAGCGGGCCACAAGGGCCCCGGTTATGTCGAAGGAGGCGTTCAGCTTCTTCACCAGGCTGTATGGCGCGGGCACAGACTTGAGAGCGGTTGTGTCGATGCTGAGGATGCCATTGTCGTCAAGCTCAATCTCCGCCCCCATGTGATTTAAAAGCTCCAGCATCACCCTAACGTCGGATATGTCGGGAACCCGGCCCAGGGTGAGCCTTCCCGGTGCCAGAATGGTGCCGGCGATGATGGGCAGCGCGGCATTCTTGGCTCCGGGGACTTTGAACACCCCCCGCAGTGGCCGTCCCCCTTCCACCAGGAAATGGGGGTTTCCGTTAAGGCCGTTATTGTAAAGAGCCGCCATAGGGCATACCTCGCAGACTGTCGTCAAAATCGGGACTGGTATTAATTAACTTAATCACGGGATTTCCCTGCCGGGGTCATCAAACTGGGATAAAATTGTGCCCGGCAGGAAGAATGGAGAAGATTGCGTTGAATAACAAAGGGTGGAAAACATTCTTGAGATAATCAACCTCAGCACCCACTTCCACACAGACAGCGGCCTGATGCCGTCGGTGGACAGGGTGAGCCTGTGCATGGAGCGGGGCACGGTAATGGGCCTGGTGGGGGAATCGGGGTGCGGCAAGACCGTCCTCTCCCTGTCGGTGATGGGCATGGTGCCATACCCGGGCAGGGTGGCGGGAGGGAAGATCCTCTATCAGAGGCAGGATCTTCTGACCCTGACAGAGGAAGAGATGCGCCGGGTTCGCGGCTCCCGCATAGGGATGATATTCCAGGATCCCCTCACGTCCCTCAACCCGGTCTTTTCCATCAGGGAGCAGCTCACCCGCCCCCTGATGATTCACAAGGGGCTTTCCGCCGGGCAGGCGGAGGCAGAAGCGGTGAGAATCCTGGAGAAGGTGGGCATCCCCGCCCCGGCCAGGAGAATCTGCGACTATCCCCACCAGTTCTCGGGAGGACAGCGCCAGAGGATAATGATTGCAGCGGCCCTCTCCCTGGGGCCTGACGTAATCATAGCCGACGAGCCCACCACCGCCCTGGACGTGTCCATCCAGGCCCAGATCCTCCAGCTGCTGCGGGATCTGCAGAAAGAGACGGGGATGTCCCTCCTCATCATATCCCACAACCTGGGGGTTATTTCCGGCATGGCCCACAGGGTGGCCGCCATGTATGGGGGATGGGTGGTGGAAGAAGCCCCGGCAGATACCCTGTTTGCCTCCCCCCTGCACCCCTACACCCAGGCTTTAATCCAGGCGGTGCCCACCATATGGGGCGAAAAAAAGCCCCTGAAAAGCCTTCCCGGGCACCCCCCGTCGGCGGGGGAGATCCTCCCCGGCTGCAGGCTTCATCCCCGCTGCCCCCGTAAGATGCCGGGCCTGTGCGACACCGGGGAGCCTCCCCTGGTGGAAGCCTCCCCCGGCCACAGGGTGAAGTGCTTTCTCTATTCCGGGGCCCCGGACGGCAAAAGGTAAAACAGTTGCCGGGGCAGAAGCCCTGATCCAGGATCTGATTTTCCGATTGTAGAATATCAACAATAAAGAAGCCCGGCCAAAAACAAAAACAGGAGGGGGAATCATGAAGGGAATGGCCCAGGAAGAGAAGGTTACCCATTACTGCCCGGCCTGCGGGGCCTGGATGGACCTGGGAATATTTTCCACCGGGATTGAAACGGATGGCATAAGTCTGGAGATAGTGGATTCGCATCTCCTCCAGTGCGGGGAATGTGGCACGGTGGCCCTGCCCGACCATTGCCGCAGGGTGGCCGCCCACAACCTGGAAAAAGCCCGGGCCGATGGCAGAAAGGTATGCCGGTTCCAGGTGAAGGGGGTGGAATCATTCCGGTTCCACTTCTGCCAGGATCCCGAGTTCATATTTGACCCTGCCGATTATTTCTTCATTCCCGGCCTTGCCGACCCTTCCGGCTCGGGTGCAATGACACCCGTCTTCTTCAACCCGTCGGTGCTCAACAGGTATTGCAGCCACCCCGATTACGTCCTGGAGCTGTTATCCAGAAGCCATGGCACAATTGGCAGGGGCGGGGAGTTTGAGATCCCCTTCGGCATCAACCGCAAGGGGAAAGTCTTCATGTGGATTTCCGACATCGACCGCCTCCCCCAGACCGAGCAGTATTACCTGCGCTCCGAGAATGTCCCGTCGGATCACGACGTGAAGAGCAACCTCTATCACGCCTACGCCGGGGAAGAGCTGGAGAGCGCGTCCCTGGAGAGCAAGTTCCTTGCCGCCCGTGCCCGCCTTAACGGCCTCTGCCTGAAGCACAGGGGTTTCAGGCTTTACCGGCTGGCCGGAAAGATGGAAGATGCCGTCTTCTGCCTCACCCAGCCCATCCAGTGGGACGGCCCCAACAGGGGCAAGAAGGCCAATGTCTTCGACATACTGATAAACCAGAGCCTCAGCGAAAACCACCTGCGAAGGGAGCTTTCCGGCTGCCTGCAAGGGGGGGAGGAAAAAATAAAAAGCCCCGTCCTGCTCCTGGAAAAATGGCTGGAGCTGGTCATCGGGGACGGCGACGCCGCAGCCACGGCAAAGCCTTTTCACACCATAAACGACCTGAGGGACCAGGCCATGGACCTTCTCCCCGCCGACGAGAGGAAAGAGGCCGCCTCGAGCATAGTAAGAGAACTGGGCCTGGGAGAGAACGCCCCCTTCGGGCTGATGTTTGAAACTGCCGTGAAAAAGGTCATCGAGTCATACGACGCCATCGGCGACGGGCTGAAGATATTCTGAGCCTCACTCCACCTTCACGGCTCCCGACTGCACGGCAAACAGCACCATCTCCACCCTGTCCCGCAGGCCCAGCTTGTGCATGCAGTTCATCACGTGGGTTTTAACCGTGGCTTCGCTGATGAACAGGGCGTTGGCAATCTCCCGGTTGTTCAGGCCCCGGCCCACCATCTCCAGGATCTCCCTCTCCCTCTCGGTCAGCACGTCCAGCTTCCTGCGCCTGTCTTCAGCCGGCTTTGACTCCTTCTCCTTCATCAGCTTGGTCAGCTTCTTCAGCACCCGGCTTGCCAGGCGGGGCTGAATGAGGGACTCCCCCGAGTATGCGGCCCGGATAGCCCCCGTTACCTCCTCCGAGGACGCGTCCTTCAGCAGGTAGCCCGTGGCCCCTGCCTGGATGAGGGTGAAAAGATACTCGTCGTCGTCAATGGCGGTAAGAATTACTATGCGGGTATGGGGGCACTGGACGGAGAGGGCCCTGGTGGCCTCAATGCCGTCCACCCTCGGCATGTTTATGTCCAGCAGCAGGATGTCGGGCTTCAGGGCCTGGGTCATCTCTATGGCTTCCCTGCCGTCCATGGCCTGCCCCACCACCAGGAAGTCCTCCTCCTCGGAGAGGCTGTGATACAGCATCTCGCGGAACAGGCGGTGGTCGTCGGCAATCAGTATCTTAATCCTGTTCTTTTCCGTCTTGCTCATGGCCGGCATTTTCTCTCTTTTTTATGGATTTTTCCAGGGTGAAGTAAAAGGAGCTTCCCTTCCCCTCGGTGCTCTTTGCCCACACCTTCATCCCGTGGCCTTCCAGGATTATCTTTACTATGTAAAGCCCCAGCCCCAGGCTGGTGGATGAGGATTCCTTGCCCGGAATCTGCTGGAACTTTTCAAAAATGCGCTCCAGCTGCTCGGGGGGGATGCCTATCCCCGTATCCCTCACCCGAATCTCCACCATGTCCCCTTCCTCTTCCGCGGTGATGGTTATTTCCCCTTTGTCCGGCGTATAATTTATCCCGTTTGCCAGCACGTTTGCCAGCACCTGCCCTATCTTGGCCCTGTCGGCGTGCACCATGCGGCACTCGGGAGGAATTAGAATGTTAAACCGGATGGACTTCTCCCCCAGCATGGGAATCAGGTGCTCCTCCACCTCCCTCACCAGGTCCAGCAGGCTGAAGTCCTCGGTGATAAACTCCACCTTGCCCCCCTCATACCTCACCGTGTCCAGCATGTTTCTCACCATGCTCAGCAGGTGGGTCGTGGCCGTGTCGATGGAATTGACAAACTTGAGCTGCTTGTCGCTAAGCGCTCCCGTCTTTGATTTTCGAAGCAGGTCGATGTATCCCTTGATGGCCGCCAGGGGGATCTTCAAATCGTGGGTGATGAGGGAAAAGAACTCCCGCAGCTCCCGGGTCTTTGATTCCACTTCCCCTTCCAGGTTCTCGTTCAGGCTCCTGTATTGCCGGTTCAGCTCCTCCAGCTTGCTGGTCTGCTCCGTCAGCCTCTCCTGGAATATCTTGAGCTCACGGGCCATCTTGTTGAATGAGCTGGCAATGACGGCCAGCTCGTTGTTGGATGGCAGGTCCAGGTCAACGTGAACGTCAAAATCGCCGTGGCTCAGCCTCTCCTGGGCGCGAAGCAGGTTTCTTATGGGCCGGTTGATGGCGTTTTCACTCCACAGGTATATGGCAAAAAAGGCGGTCAGAATAAAGACCATCGACAGGGAGATGTTCCCCAGGAAAAATATGCGAAGAATGGTGGAGGACTTGTCCAGGGTGAAGGAAACCCTCATCACCCCCAGCACCTGCCCTTTCCTGATGACGGGAAAAAAGTAATCGTTGATTATCAGCCGGGGGTCCAGGGTGCCATACTTCTGTATCAGCTCCCCCTTTCCGCTGATGAGGTCCACCGCCCACATTGCCGCTACCGTCTTCTTCCCGCTCATGGCCTCAATGACGAAAGACGCGTCGTCCACCGACACTATGTCTTTCTTTAAATTGCTGAATATGCTCTCGCCGGCGGCATTAAAAAGCTCCAGCTTGCGAAGGTTTGCCACCGTGCCCCCATAGCGCAGAAACG
>Ga0351859_1075_pt1 | contig 23864 bp, 17 predicted proteins | sample BONcelFGM3001D11_FD_206789 | JGI IMG/M metagenome (GOLD analysis project Ga0351859, IMG submission 206789) | Enriched cells from coal bed in the Powder River Basin, Montana, United States - BONCAT cells FGM rep2 HSBNCT.FGM.300.1.D11 ... | reverse complement strand
CTATAATTATCGGAATTTTTTTTAGAAAAAGTATTTTAAGTGGATTAATCGTTGAAGTAGAAAAAGCAAAAAATGAAATTATTAAATTAAAAGATGAGGCCAAAAATGAGTTAGAATCTATGAAAAAGATGCGCATGGAAGCGGAAAGTGAAAATCAGAGAAAGAATGATAAAGAAATGAAAGCTAAAACAATTGATAGTGAAAATTATGCCGGCGCAGTACAAGATCTAGATCAAAATTGGGACAAGAAAGTTAGTTAATATATATTCATAATAAAAATAAATATGATTTGTAATATGGAAAATATTGAACAGAAAATAAATGAATCATCTAAATTATTGAATAATGGGAAATATCAAGAAAGCATAAATATGCTTGAAAAAATATTAATCGAATATGAAAAATCAATTGATATAAAACAAAAGGCTATTATATATTTTCATCTCTCCACAAATTATTTTTATTTGAAAAATTATGAAAAAGCGCTTGATTTTTTAGATGACTATATTAGCATAAACGACAAAGACTCAGGTGCATATAATAATAAAGGTTACATATATGAACTAATGAAGGAAAATAATAAAGCTATTGAATGCTATCAGAAAGCGACTCAATTAATTCCTGACACTGAAGATTTTTTGAGAAAAAAAGCTAATCTGTTATTTAGAATGTATAAATTAGGAGAATCCGTTGTTGGTAAGGCAGCTTTAGAATTATATGAATCTTTGATTAAGAAAAACAGTGAAGATTATTCTCTATATTATGAAAGGAGTCTTTTATTTAACTCAATGGAAAAATATGATGAACAAGTTAAAGATTTGAAGAAAGCATTAGAGAATAAGCCCGACTTTGAACAAGGTGCATTTGATTTAGGTAATTATTATATGAATAAAGGAGAAAATGCTATAGCCCTTAAGTATTTTGATCAGGCTATACATAATAACAATAAATATGTAGAAGCCTATATTAATAAAGCCATTGTACATTTCAGGCAAAATGATGTGACGAATGCTCTAAGTAGTATTGAAATTGCGACTAAAATTGGTCCTGAAAAGCGAGAATCATGGCTAAACAAGGGTATTATTGCGGAACAGATGGGAAAGTATTCTGATGCGATAGAATGTTATCAAAAAATAATTGAAATGAATAATGATGATTCAGTAGCATATTATCTTATGGGTCTCTCCCAATATAAAAATAAGGATATAAAATCCGCTCTTGACTCCTATACTAATGCATTAAAAATAAATAAAAATTTTGTTGACGCTCTTATAAACAGGGGGAATATACTTTTAGATGAAGAAAGGTACACAGAAGCTCTTAGTGATTACCACAGAGTACTGAAAATTAATGACAACAATTCCAAAGCATGGTTTAATACTGGTGTCGTTAATTTTAAACTTGAAAATTTTAATGAAGCTCTTGAGTGTTTTAAAAAGGCATTCATATCCGATCCAAAAGATTTCTATGCTTTAACTTATCAGGGACATACGCTAATTTCACTGAATAAATATGAGGATGCTATTGAAGTTTATTCTCAATCGATGAAATTCAAGAAAGATATTCCTCTGATTCTTGATAATATAATATATTGTCAAATGAAATTAGGTTGGTATATTGATGCTATCAAAAGCTTTCAAGAAGTATTAGCCAATGATCCAACAAACGAGCGTTCTATATTGAATTTAATTGAATTGTATATTATAACTTATGATAATAATAAAGCACTCGACTTTATAAAAAAAATTAAAATCGATAATACAAATAACAAAATAATTTATAAATTTTTAGATGTTGTCCTTTCTTGTATTGAGTATAATATCCAAATTGATCAAAACGAAGTAATTTCAGAATTAAAATTTCTATCTAATAATAATCCAAATATTTTTAATTGGTCTTTTGAAGAGCTAAAAAATTGGGTACTTGACCCATTTAATAAAAAAGTAGAACAGCAAAAAAAAGACTACATCATTAATTTAATTAAATTAATTGAAAATTGGAAAAACTGTTCAAAATAGAAATCTATTGATAAGAAAAGTATCGTATTTTCTCAATCAAAATATGAAGGATAAATCATTTATAAAATTATTCAACTTGGCTAATTGAGAATAATATTAACTCAAATTAATTTTCTTGACTTCGAAAGGAGATGGATTCGTATGGATCAAAAGAAAACATTACTTCAATCCTGAATTAAATAAACAATATTTTGAAAACTATTCTGAGAGATAAATCATGGATGCTCAAAATAATAAAGTAACAAAAGAATTACGATGCAATAATTTAGATATTCTTAAAGCCAAATATCTCCCAAAAGCCTGGGCATTGGAACAGAAAGAAAGAAGAATCAAATGAGTGGGTTATGGCGAATATTATGGTGAATATATTGCTAAGATTATTTTAGATGGTATAAGAAAAGATATGCAGGCTTTGAATACAAAAAGCTGATACCGTTACAGGTAACGGCACCGATACTCCTTCTACACATGGCAGATGAGATAGAAAAATATACTTCTTATTTCAGTCTTTGTCAATATCTTAATCCGAATACATCCTTATAAAAACTGTTGACTTAGCTTTGATGCAAGACCAATATTCAATCACAATTTCGCAATAGAGAAGTAAGATGTTGGTTTCGATGTTTCGAGTTGGAGAAGGCAGCTTCGATCCCGCTCTGGCGGGATCAGCCACCGAGGTAGAATCGTTGCCTGAGGCACTCGAAGGCAACAGTAAGAATTTCAGCCACAGAGGAAGGAGAGCCACGGTATTATTTTATGCGTTACCCTGCGAAGGATTTTTTTTAATTCGATTTTATATTTATGGAAGAAGGGGAAGTCCCCTTCTTCTATATCGGTTATACAAGGGTCAATCTTTTATTTTTTCAAAAACGATTCTGTAATGTTCGAACACTTCTCTTTCAAAGATAATTAGGTTAGCATCCACCTTAAAAAGACGGATCCATTCTCGGAAGCTGCTGCTTAGCAGATATTTTGGAATGAAGGAGAGGAAGAACATTGTTTTTCTTATATTAAATTTTACAAATGCATCTGTCCATCTTTTTATTGTTTCAATATAATCCAATCTGCCGCTATCTATCGAAATTACTTTAAAATGTTCTTTTGCCGGTTCAATCAATCCTTCTTTACCGTATGGAAGCCATGACCCGGGAAATTTACGGCAAATTATATCCATCAGCTCCGCGTTTGTAAATTCTTTTTTTCTTACATCGGTTTGGTTAAATGGAATATCCTCATATTTAACCATGTTTGGACCAAAAACCATTGCCTGGCAATAAAAGCGTCCGCCCACAGGCAGAAGATCTGATACCTGCTTAAAATATTTTTTATAGATTTCATCCTGTTTCCCTTCCAAATATTCTTCCTGTGAACATAGGTGTTCGGGACTGCCCATTGCGGTAACCACATCAAATTTACCGAAGGTTTCGGGAGTAATCTCTTTGGAATCCATATGTTTTACGTTCAAACCGTTTTTTATGCAGGCATCCGCCTGTCCTTTAGCCAATACAACACCGTATGTATCTGCTCCAAGTTTGTTTAGATAATCTAAAAACGCTCCCCATCCGCATCCGATATCAAGAACTTTTGTTCCTTTTTTAATATTGCATCCGTCAACAATAAATTGATATTTTTTTGTTTGCGCGTCTTCCAGACTCAAAGAATAATCGCCGTCAAATCTGGCGCAGCTGTAAGCGCCTTTTTCACCAAGGCTTAAGCGGAAAATTTTATCCATCACGGTGTAATGGGCATCCAAATCTTTTTGTACTGCCATACATCAATCCCCTTTTAATGTTTTTATAAATGAAATATTTAATTTAATTGACCGGTTAATTTTCGGAAATTACAAATTTAGAATTCGAGAGAAGAGCATCGCAGATTTTTCTCTCAAAGTAGTAAACTTGTTTCTGCTTGATTATAAAAAATAGTCCCTTTTTTTGTTAAAGTCAATATAGTAACGGAAAATATGTTTTTCACTGAAACCGGATAAATTTTGGTTACTCAACAATAGAAAAATCATGTCTGATTTTTGATTGAATCAGTGAAATTTGAGAAAAAATAGTTTTTAAGGTATTAATCTCTGTTACTGAAAGCTCCGATATAGGGATATAGCTATCCATGCTTTTATTTTTTATATACTGTCCGGATTGGTATTTGAAATAGAGCGTTGATAAATAGTCAAAAGCAAAAACCAGATCATTGAAGTTTTGGTGTGAGATTTCGTTTTTTTCAAAAAGAATCTCAAGTCTGGAAAGTGTGTTTGTCTCTCTAATCTGGGCATGGATAGAATATAATCTTGTTATATTTACTATTACACGGATTGCATTTTTTATATTTATACTGTTAGCGTGCGCTTCGGATGATTCCGCATGTATTTTTCCAAAAATTCCGAGTGGAATTTTATAGTTAACGCATTCCCGCGCTAAATAATTAAAGAAAGCTGGATTATTTTTTAAGATTTGAAAAACATGGTCGTTCAATTCACCCGCAAGTTGGCTATCTCCGTAAACGGAGCGCAAATCGAAAAAGGCGCCTATATCAAGCAGGTTCTTTGGATCTGGTGTCATTATCCATTCTGCGAAGTATTTTTTCCATGTTATGCCAGGCTGGTTCCATCTCGGATTACCGGCCATCATATCACCTTTACAGAGAATGTAACCTATCTCATCGAGAAGAAGATTAATCCGTTTCCCGAATTTTAGAAAATATTCCCGTATATGATTACTGTTATCCGGTTCATCAAAATAAATAATTGCATTATCCTGGTCGGAGGAGGGGGATTGCTCCAATCTTCCTTCGCTTCCCAGGGCAAGAAGCGCAAATTGTGACGGAGGGCTGCCTAGTTCGGAAATTACAATTTCTGCAACCCTGGCGGTAATAAGATCTGCCGCCGTTGTAACGGATTTCATGATCATGCCGATATTAGTCCCGGAATTTACCAGCATTTCGATATAATATGGTATTAGGGTAAATATTTTTTTCAGTTCTGCTATAGTTTCAGCTTTTTTTATTGCAGCATATAACATGTCGGGAGTATTGATTTGGTAATTACCAAGCATGAAATTATTAATTATGCCCTTCAAATCTCCGTCAGCATCCTTTACAACAAGGTGATTTAGTTCCAGTTTATTCATTAAAACCAGAGCATCTGAAATGCTTGCGCTGGTTTCTATACTTACCAGAGGAGAACTCATAATATGGTGAATAGGGCTGTCTAAACTGATGCCGGTCGAGACCGCTCTTTTGCGGATATCGTTATCGGTAACTATTCCAATACAATCTTCACCGGTTGAATTGATTAAGATGGCGTCCTTCTTGTGGATTGTCATAAGCCCGGCAGCGGCTTTGATTGATGTGTTTGCGGCGCATGAAATGGCTTTGGCGGTAATTCTTTCCACGGTCTGGTTAATAAAATTATTGGACATCTTTAATTTTTGTAATAAATTATCCTTTATTATCTCCTTCTTTTTTGAGGCGGTTATATCAATTATTATTCCTTCGATGAATTTTGGATTGGTATTGTTCATCTTCGTGTTTGATGCATAAACCGAAAGGGTTTTCAGTGTTCCGGTTTTTGTTCTTATCCGGAGTTCGAATCCCTGAAGGTTTTCCTGTTCCTCTAAGCTGTCTAAAAACTCTTTCCTTGTTTCGCTGCTCTCTATTGAATCCCAAATATTTGCATTATGAATGTCATCTTTGGAAGTGAAGTCAAATATTGCCGAAATTTTATTGTTGGATTTAAGCAGTTTTGTCTTTCTGCCAGGAACCAGCCGGAAAGCTCCGATATTCAGCGAATCACATAACATGTAAAAATGCTCATCATAGTCGTCTCCATTCTTCTGGGCTTTATCATACTCCGATGAGAGGTTTTTGACAACAATGATCAATCCGTTTTTATTTGATAAGGTGATCTTAGATATTGAAAGCATTACAAAAACAGGGCTGCCGTTTCCGGATATTAGTTCTGTTTCAATTAAGAACGAATCTGTTCCGGAATTAATAAAATCCGAAATATTTTTTATATCTTCCTGCCTCTCTTTATAAATCAGGTTGTTCAGATTGTTGAAAACAGGGTCGTTTTCGGGATAGCTCAGCATCTTGATTAATTTTGTATTGGTATAGATGCATTTATCCTCAAGAATCATTAGAGCGCCGTCTGCTGATGCCTCAACCAGAGCTTTGTATTTTTCTCTGGAGATTTTAAGTTCCTCCTTGGCTAGGGATCTCTTTCTTTCAGTCTGAAGGTTTTGTCTTACAATTATTGTCAAAAGAAAAGCCATTATTATAGAGATACCCAAAGAAACCATCACGAGATTTTTTTCGATATTTGCAAGTTCCCGCCGGACATCTTCGATATAGATTCCGGTCCCAGCAATCCATCCCCATGGTTTGAACTCCTGAACATAAGATATTTTCGGTACTATCCGGTTGGAGTCATCCATCCATTGCCACATGTAATCAACATAGCCCTCCTGATGGAGCTGAACAATTTTCACAAACTCGACAAATATTTTTTTACCGTTTGCGTCCGAAAAGTTGGAAAGATCTTTCCCGTTCAAATCGCTTCTATAAGGATGCATTATCATATTAGGATAATTATCCGTTATCCAAAAGTAATCCTTATTATCAATACCATACCTTAAGAACTCGATCTGTTTTTTCGCTTTTTCCTGCGCATCCTTAATATCCATTCTCCCGGCCATCACTTCCTCGTTATACTTCGAAGCGATACTGATGGTTGATCTTACCAATTCACGGAGCATCTCTTTTTTACCGTTCAACATGTTCTCTTCAAAATATGGAACGATATAAACGAATATCAGAAAGATAAAGATGCTCAGGGTCAGCAATGTGGGAAGAATAGTATGGAAAAAAAAGCTTATTCTGTTGATCCGAATATTAAAATATTTCATATTAACCGGTCCATTGAATCAAAAAAATTGTTAAATAGAGTTCACACAAAAAATTTACTCTGATATCGTTTCGAGTTCAGTTTTATGGATTCCACGGTCATGTTGTTAAAATCAGCGATCAGAAAGCCGTTTTTATTTGCGCTGTTGGAGATGCAGGGACTGATATATTGGACGGGTGAATATTTAAATTTATCGACGCCGAAAGAGTAAAAGTCGTAATTTTCTTGTGTGGCTTTTCCGTAACCGCTGGGGTGGAGGTGACCTGAAAATCCGATCATGCAGCCGTTTTTTTTCAGAAAACCAAAATGTTCGTTAAAATCCCAATGGTTTTTGGGGCGCAGTATCAAAGAGCCGGTAAAATCAGGATAAATGGAATGTGAAAAGAATACTCCGATGTCGTTCATTTTTGTTGCGATATACTCCGGTAGTGAAGCTATGTACTCTTTATCTGCTTTGCTGAGTAATGAAGAGAGTTCCTGGTGTTCGAATAACCATATTTTCCGGTCGCTTAATCTTTCGCGCTCGGAAAAATCCAGGTCGTACCAATTATCAGGAAAGCTGAAAAAGCCGTTGCTCTTTGGAATTTTCCTTATGGAAAAGAGATCGTGGTTTCCGGCAACAACATATTTGCAGTTCGATTTGATTAACGATATACATTTGGATGCGTTTCTTGTACTTATATAACGGTAATACATAACATCGAATCCCGTAATATCGCCAAGGCAGACTAATTGATCGCAATTCGATTTTTCGAAAAGTCGGAGCGCTTCGTCTAAACGAAGCGCATCCTCATGTATGTCTGTAAAAATTCCAAGTCTCATTTTTTTGGTTCAGTTTTTCCGTTTTGTTGTGTAAGTAAGGAAACAACCACCAAGGTTATGAAGCCTAATGGTATTGAGATAATTCCGGGATTCTGTAAAGGAATAATAGCCTTCGCGGGATCGATACCGTAAATCTCGTACAGGGTTGGTGAGAACAGAATAATGATCAGTGAAGCGAGCATACCAACCGTGATACCCCAGGCAATACCTTTTGCGGTTGTCTTTTTCCAGAACAGCAGCATAATTATTGCCGGCAGGTTAGCCGATGCCGCAATTGCAAAAGCTAAACCGACAAGGAAATTGACATTCTGCTTTTCAAAGATAATTCCAAGAATGATGGCAATAATACCGACTCCAATTGCGGATATTCTACCGGCTGTTACTTTGCCTTTATCGGACATTTTTATTTTTTTATACTTATCCATTAAATCGTGCGCCACCGCTCCGGAAGCAGCCACGATAAGTCCGCTAACCGTGCCGAGTATGGTTGCGAATGCAATTGCAGAAATAATGGAGAATATGGTGATGCCAAAAGTTTTTGCAAGCAGAGGAGCGGCCATGTTCGAGTTTTCAACATCCATACCGCCGTTCACCATTGCTCCTACTCCCATGAAAAGAGTTAAAATATAGAAGAAACCTATGGCGGCGATTGCTACTATGGTCGATTTTCTTGCTGCGCGCTGATTGGGAACCGTGTAGTATCTTATAAGAATATGCGGCAAAGCCGAAGTGCCTAAAAACAGCGCAATCATCAGAGAAATAAAATCAAGTCTTGACCAAAAAGTTGCGCCCTCATCGAGCTTATAATATAAGCCGGGTTTCATTATATCGGATCCCTTTGTAACATTTTGGTAATAGACATTAACTTTCTCGTTCTGAAACGAAAATGTTTTTTTTGTAAATCGCGTAATTTCGGAGTTCTCTATTGTCGTTATAAATTGGAATAAATCGACAGGTCCTGTTTTATCCACTTCCTTACCATCTACGATAATTTTCTTTGCGCTTCCAACCTGGAAAAATTTTCTGGCTTCTTTTGGTTCGCCGTTGTATAATTTTTTCCCATCTTTATCGATAACAACAGAAAGCGCTTCTTCAAGAATAAAGGATTGATCCTTTGCTGTCAATTTCCACCACGAAAAAATTCCGCTTTTCTCCAGTTTTATAAACGAACCCGATTTGTCATCGAATTGACCCGCGATTTTATAATCCGGATTGTCAATCGAGGTTACTTTGCCTCCGGTAACAACGGAATTTATTGTAATAAATTTGTGATACTCCTCGCTTGGAGGATTACTTATTCCTTTGCCTAAGAGCAGGAAGACTAAAACAAAAGAAAAAATAATCAGCAATCCGCCCTTAATAAACTGCACATAGGTTGTTGATGTCATTCCGGCTGTTGCAACAATGAATATAACTATTGATCCTACTATCACCACTCCCATCCAATGAGGTAAACCCAATAGAGGGGTTACAATTGCGCCGGCTCCAACCATTTGAGGAATAAGATAAAAAATGGAGACAACAAGAGTGCTTATAGCGGCGGTAAGCTTGATAGCCGGTGAATTGAACTTTGAATCCAATGCGTCTGCGAAAGTGTATTTGCCAAGACGTTTGAATGGTTCTGCTACAAGGAATAAAGCTACCACCCATCCGGCCAAATAACCTACGGAATATAGGAAGCCGTCATATCCGTAAAAGGCAATCATACCGCAAATACCGAGAAAAGATGCTGCTGATAGATAATCGCCTGCGAAAGCAATTCCGTTTACTGCCCAATGTATCTGTCCGCCGGCGGCATAATAACCGCTGGCTGATTTGGATTTTCTTGCAAAATAAAAAGATAGACCTAATACGGTCAAAACAAAAATAATAAAAATTACGATAGCAATTGGAGAAATATCATAAATCATAATCAAAGCTCCTTGTTAAGTTTGTTTTCATACCTTGTGCAAAAATAATTGTAAACTACCCCCATTACCGCGGCAAGGATGATTAAACCCATACCATAGATGATAGCTAAGTTTTGACTGCCGATGACTTCTTCGCCCAGAATTTTTGGAAACAATGTTCCGATAATAACAAAACCGGCATAAATGAAGAGATAAATTAAAAAAAGGATTACCCCAAGTTTTGTTTTCTGCGGAATTGAATTGTCTTTGCCTAAGTTTACTGCCTGACCATGTAGCATACTATTCCTCTTTAAATGATATAAATTGTATTTTAATTATTAAATTGTTTTATAATTCTATTATATCGGTTATTATGAATCATATTACAGAAAATATTTTTTTTGATCTATAGATAATCAACAAATCTTTTTTCTGATGCTAAGTTAATCGATGCTTCAAAATTTATTTACTATATCTGAATAAAACGTAGTATAATTTATAAAATCGAACAATATACGAAATGGTAATTACAGTTTATGATTTTCAAGATAAACAAAAAAAAATAATAAAACAAGCTTTATGTTGCTTTTTTAGCGCTATGTTTAAAATTTCTCGAAATAATTTTCTGTTTTGAAATTAATAAAAGATTGCCTATATTTATTTAATGTCATTTTAATGTGTGTTGAAAGTTGGATGGTTATACCTTGCTGTAATGTATAAAGATTTCCGGGTAAAAAAAGTAACAAATATATAAATCGAATAATATTATTTAAATTTACAAGGAGCTAAGCATGAGAAACAGAGCAATTAGTTTTCTTTTACTTTTTTTTGTTTTTATCACAGCTGTTAAGGCGCAGACAAAGGAAGAACCAAAAAAAGAGGAATCTAAATTTTCCATCAATGTTACCGGATACGTTAAGACAGATATTCTGTTAGATACACGTCAGAATTACGCCTTGAGGGAGGGGCATTTTTTACTCTATCCAATTGGCGAAACAAAGGATGCGGAAGGCAATGATGTTTTTGAAAAAACAAACTTCAATATTCTGCCGATTCAAACGCGGTTTAACGCTAAGATGACAGGTCCCGATGCTTTCAGCGCCAAAACATCCGCAGTTGTGGAAGCGGAGTTTTTCGGAACTACGGATGCAGATATAAACGGTTTCCGTTTAAGGCATGCCTTCATAAAAATGGATTGGGATAAAACTTCGCTCCTGTTTGGTCAAACCTGGCACCCGATGTTTATTGCGGAAATGTTTCCCGCGGTTGTCTCATTCAATACCGGTGTTCCTTTTATTCCGTTTGCAAGAAGTCCGCAGATCAGGCTTACGCATTCCTTCGGTGATGCTTCCATTATGGCGGCTTTAATTGCGCAAAGAGATTTTGCAAGCAATGGTCCCTCCGGTTTTACTTCCTCATATATGAGAAACGCAGTCATTCCAAATACACATATTCAGTTTCAATATAAGTCCGGAGAAAACCTTTTTGGATTTGCCGGTGATTATAAGATTTTGATGCCAAGAACCCTTACTACAAAAAATATTAAAACTTCGGAAACCATTTCCAGTATGGCGGCTTTGGGCTTTATGAAGGTTAAACTTGATCCCGTAACTTTTAAGGTCCAAGGAATCTACGGTCAGAATTTATCCGATCTTCTTATGCTGGGAGGATATGCCGTTAAGTCAACCAATACAACAACAGCCGAAGAAACTTACACAAATATCAGCAGCTATTCTGTATGGGGTGAACTATTGACAGGTAAAGAAATCGAAACCGGAATTTTCTTCGGTTATTCCAAGTATCTCGGAGCTGCGGATAATATTACCGGGGCATCCTATATCAACAGATTAGATGCCGCAGATAAGGGCAAGGCGATAGATAATGTATTCAGAGTGGCTCCCAGGGTTCAATTCAACTCCGGCAAAATGAGATTCTCTGCCGAATTGGAATACACTTCCGCCGGTTATGGCACCCCCGTAAACAATGATATGGGAAAGGTTAAGGATATCACTTCTGTGGCAAATATAAGATTGCTGCTTGCGGCATGGTACTTTTTTTAAAACAAAAAACATCTAATTCATAAGTTGAGAAGGGGTCAATATAGATCCCTTTTTTTTGTACACTGCTTTCCGGTAATAAAGTTGATTGGTAATTTAATATTTTAGTTATCCTTCACACAGCGGATAGAAAACCCATAAGCTTTATTTGCGGAGCTTCCGCTCAACGCGGTTTGATTATACTCCAGCTGCTGTTGCCATGCAAGATTAATTCCTAGTTCTGTAGAACTCCAGTAGACAGCGTAATTTCCGGAATCCTCAAATACTCCGTTGTAAAGCCTGTAGCCTGCTGGTAAGGCAGTAAAACCGGTTTCATTGGTTGCGCCGGTATTAGGGCTTTTCCAATGTTTTGTTCCGGATTCTTTTAACTTCCCGCCTGTCGCTTGAGAGCCGCCCAGATATCTGATAAGTTCCCCCCATTCTTCCTGCGAAGGTATATGCCACCCTTGTGGAGCGATTTTTCTTGAGTCGTTTACAGCAAACCAATTATATAATCTTCCGTCCAAATTTAAATTTACAGTGCTATTTACATAATTACAATAAGCTCCGGTTCTCAGGTTTGACCATTCGAAGTTCTGTGTTATTTCTGATATTGGGTCACCGTTCCGGTATTTGGTTGTTCTCAAATTTTCCATCATCCAAACCTGTGAACCGATTGAAATATAATTATAAAGATTCCCATCTATATCTGTAATCGTTCCTTCGCTGGATGGAATTGTTTTGAAGGGGAGAATAGAACCATAACCGGTACCTGCCTCATTGATTGCATAAGCGCGGACATAATAAATTTTATTCGGGATTAATCCTGTCAGACAACTACTGAAATTACCCGTACCGACACCATCCATTGATTTATTATCTTTGGTTGTTGGTTCGTTTCCCTGGCTCCAACATACACCTCTGGAATTAATCGCCAAACCGCCGTCATCCGTTATAGTTCCTCCGCATGTAGCGCTGCTCTGGGTGATATTCGTCGGCAGCTCTGTTGTAATTTGCGGTGTTTTAACAGAAGATTGGCTGATATTTTCATCCCTATTGCAGGAAAAAATCGACAGAGAAAAAATTAAAATTATAATATGTTTTTTCATTACACCACAATACAAAAGTACAAAACTATATGTGTGTTTTTACCTTTCCAATACTTGTGGTCATCCTCTAGACCCAAATTAACATGCTGGAAAAATGCGGGGTATCACGTTAACAAAACATGCAAATTATCTAATGTAAATCATTTTTTTAATTTCGTTGAATTTGCCGGTATGGAGCCGGTAATAATACACTCCGCTGGCAAGATTCTTTGGCCGCCATGGGGTACTATGCTTGCCTGCAGATAGATTTTCATTAACCAAAGTTTCGATTCTTTGGCCATAAACATTATATATAATGATTGATACCATTGAAGGTTCGCTGATAAGGTAACTAATGTTTGTGCTTGGATTGAAAGGATTAGGATAATTCTGTAATAGACTAAATTGAGATGGAATATCTTTCGAATTATTTATGTTGGTTGCAGAGGCATCTTTTATACATCGAATTGAAAACCCTATATTCTTGGTGTAATAGCCACCTCTATCCACACCAACTGCATCAGCAAAAATACCCAGAGCCCATGCATCAGAGGCGCTGCTTTCAGAAGAACTCCACCAACTTCCAATGGCATTGATTCCGAGGAACGTTCCGTTGTTGGAGCGATAGCCTCCCGGTAGGGCAGTGAAACCTGCTTCGTTGGTTGCGCCGGTATTAGGATTGCCCCAATGTACAGTTCCTGTTTCTTTTAATTTTCCACCGGCAATACTTATGCCTCCCAAGTATGCAGTTAAGGCAGATAAATCTGTGTCGGTTGCAACATGCCAGCCGGGGGGAGCTATCTTTCTGCTGTCATTTATTGCGTGCCAATTATATAATCTGCCATAAGTTGCCGAGTAACTTGGATTGTTGTTGTAATCACAATAGGCTCCAGTTGTCAGGTTAACCCACGCAGTATTTACTGTGATATTGGGTATTGCATCGCCATTGCGGTATTTGGTTGTTTTCAGATTTTCGACCATCCAGATCTGACTGCCGATTGTTACAGAATTATAAGTGTTGCCGTCTATATCTGTAATTGTCTGTCCCATGCTAAAATAGACCGAAGACAATATAATTATTATAACACAGATTGATCGTCGTAATTTTTTCAAAAAATTATTCTTCATATTTTTATTAATTCTATCAAGTTGATTGTGTTCCCATTCAAAAAATAATACTATTTTTAATTCCACGCAAGTGTTATTTTGATGCCGAATACTTGATTTTAGAATGAGAATTTCCGGTTGTCAATTGATCAAGTGTTGGCATCGATTTAGAGGAACTGGTTTCGAGCACCTCATCCCGGAAAGAGGAACAGTCATCGTTTTAAGAAATTTTGCCCGAAGCGGTGATGGTAAAGGGAATTATTTTTAGGGATCGCGTCTCTACAATATCCAAAATACGATTGATAATAAAACATGAAATTTGATGTCCGGGTTTAATGGTTGTGCAAAATGCGCTCGTGTGTAAAACAGTGAATTTGTTGAAACGTTATGTGTAAATTCTAGAGTGGATAGATAACAACAAAGCCCTGCGAAGCAGGGCTTTTAGTGCGCCCGAAGGGATTCGAACCCCTAACCCTCAGTTCCGTAGACTGATGCTCTATCCAATTGAGCTACGGGCGCAAAACATAAGAAAAACAATATAACAAAATATTTTTAGGATTTCAAGAGGTTTTCTGATGCTATAAAAATAATTTTACCTTTTCTAATTCTTTATCAAAAGCAACCTGATTATTGCTGTAAATATCGTCTATTTCATCAAGCCGGGATAAAGAAATGGTCTTCAGATGTCTCTCATCGAAATCAATTTTACTTTCTATATCAAACGGGCTGAAATTGTTTTTAAGGGCTAAATATTCCGAGAAATAGAGAATTGTGGATAATTTTGGATTTATTTCTGCGGTTGAAGGATCGTGGTGCACTCTTACCGCCTCTACAAGCTGCGGAGGGAAGTTCCATCTTTCCAGAAGCCATGAACCGATTTCGGCATGTGTGGCACCGTAAATATCGGTTTCCAATTCCAACAGATTTATATTTTCCTTATTCAGCCGCTCAAGAAAGATGGTAAATTCTTTCTGAAATAGTTGGCTCATCACAAAAATACCAATGTCGTGAATTAATCCTGAAATGAAAGATTCTCCGATTAGAGGATATTTAACCGCTTTGGAAATTTCCCTGCAGATAACGCTTGAAACTATAAGATGCGACCAAAAGGATTGGGTATTAAAAGCGGCGTTTTTATAGTTTTTGAAATGTCCAATATACGAAGCGCTCAATACGATTTCCTTTACCGTTTCAAAACCGAGTATAGTAACCGCAAAATCAATTGTGGAAATTACCCTCGGATAACTAAAAAAGGGAGAGTTTGCCACTTTCAGTACTTTTGAAGCCAGAACCTGGTCCTTAGCAATAGCTTTACTTAAGGTTTGAACGTTTATATCGGGATTATCTATCATTCCGACAATTTCCATAGTAATGCTCGGAAGCGACGGAAGATTAATAATATTTTGAATCTGAGTCTTTAAATTATCGATAGCCATTTTACACCTAACAGTTTACCTAATAATACAAACCAGAGAGATTAAAAGCAACTAAATTTTTAATCTATATAATCAGGCGGTTTTTTCAAAATATAACTGGCAGGGATTCAGGTTTTCAGAAAACGAAACTTTATTTACAAATTCACGTATCATTAAAAATAGGCAGATTGAATGAAACTGTAAAATTAATTATTTTTTTCTTTATTCTAATGGAAAAATTGCATAGATTTAGCAAATTAAATTATAACAGGAGGAATTATTAATGAAATCAAAAGCAATAATTATTAGTTTATTAATTGCGATTTTTACTTTTTTCTCTTTTGCTCAGAAAAAAGCATCTAGAGCAGAAGTAGACATACCTTATACAAAGTATGTTCTGAAAAACGGTTTGACGCTTATTGTGCATGAGGATCATAAGGCGCCGATAGTGGCTGTCAATATATGGTATCATGTAGGATCAAAAAATGAAAAAGAGGGTAAAACAGGTTTTGCTCATTTATTCGAACATTTGATGTTCAACGGAAGCGAAAATTTTAATGACGATTATTTTAAACCGCTGGAAAAAGTAGGAGCTACTGATTTAAATGGAACTACCAGCGAGGACAGGACAAATTATTTTCAAAACGTACCTACGTCCGCTCTAGATCTGGCTCTCTTTATGGAATCAGATAGAATGGGGCACCTTATTGGAGCCATTACACAGGATAAACTGGATGAACAGCGCGGTGTTGTACAGAACGAAAAGAGGCAGGGTGAAAACCAGCCATATGCTGTAGCAGATGAGTTAATTACAAAAGCAACTTACCCACAAGGGCATCCTTACTCATGGACGGTTATAGGCTCGATGGAAGACCTTGACGCAGCAAAACTTGCCGATGTTCACGAATGGTTCAAGACCTATTACGGACCAAACAATGCGGTTTTATGTGTTGCCGGAGATGTAAATCCCGAAGAGATAAAAGCAAAGGTCGAAAAATATTTCGGCGATATTCCGCCAGGACCTCCAATCCAGAAATATACAGCATGGGTAGCAAAACGAACCGGATCACAGACCCAGATAGCTCAGGACCGTGTTGCTCAGGCAATGTTGATTAAAATTTGGAATATACCTCAATGGGGTACCGAAGAGGGCACTTATTTGCAGATATTGGGTGAGATCCTTGGCGGCGGAAAAAGCTCAAGGTTATATAAAAGATTGGTCTATGATGAACAGATTGCAACCAATGTAAACTGCGCAGCCAGTCTGAGCGAAATAGCCGGTCAGTTCTACATTCAGGCTATGGCAAAGCCGGGAACGGATCTGGAGAAAATCAAAAAGGCTGTTGATGAAGAATTAGCAAAAATATTGCGCGATGGAATTACCGAAAAAGAACTTAAGCGAGTACAGACAAACCGTTATGCGGGATTTGTAAGAGGCGTTGAGAGGATCGGCGGTTTCGGAGGAAAGTCTGATATACTTGCAATGAACCAGGTATATGGTGGGTCGCCGGATTATTATAAGACTACCATGAATTGGAATCAGAACGCTTCGGTTAAAAACGTGAATATTTCAGCAAACAAATGGCTTACAGATGGAGATTACAACCTCGAAATATACCCATATCCTAAACTTGAAGCCGTCAAAAGCGATTTGGAAAGAAGTAAACTGCCGGAAACAAAAAATCCGCCAGAGCCGAAATTTGCAAAGTTTACTAAAAAAACTTTATCAAATGGTTTGAAGGTTGTGTTGGCGGAAAGACATAATATTCCGGTTGTCAATTTTAACCTGATATTTGATGCCGGATTTTCCGCTGATCAGTTTGCTACTCCGGGAACGGCAAGTTTGGCAGGCAACCTTTTAGACGAAGGTACCAAAACAAGAAATTCATTACAGATAAGCGAAGAACTCCAGAATTTGGGAGCCAATCTTTCGTCGGGCGCAAGCCTTGATTATTCTAACTTATCGCTCTCAGCGCTGAAGATGAATTTGGAAAAATCTATTGAAATTTTTTCAGATGTTTTATTGAACCCTTCATTCCCGCAGAGTGATTTTGACAGACTGAAAAAAACTCAGCTTGCAGGAATCAAACAGGAGAAATCAAGTCCAAGAACAATTGCAATGCGCGTATTCCCCAAAATAGTTTTTGGCGAAGGTCATGCTTATAGCAATCCTTTTACGGGCAGCGGATTTGAGGAAAGCATAGATAAAATGAGCCGCGAAGACATGGTTAAATTCTACAGCACATGGTATAGACCTAATAATGCGACTATGGTTATTGTAGGAGATGTTACCATGGAAGAAATTGCTCCTCTATTGGAAAAGTATCTTAAAAACTGGAAATCGGGAGATTTGCCTAAGAAAAATATATCCGAAGTTCAGAACAAAGCGAAGTCGGAATTCTATCTTATAGATAAACCGGGCGCGCAACAGTCTGAAATCTATGCTGTCAATCTCGCACCGCCTTCCAAAGATCCGAATGATATCTCAATCGGACTTATGAACTACATTCTCGGCGGCGCATTTACTTCCAGAATCAATATGAATCTTCGTGAGGGTAAGCATTGGACATACGGTGCCAGGACAACAGTTGTCGGCGCAAAGGGACAGAGACCATTTATGGTTAGCGCTCCGATTCAGGGAGATAAAACAAAAGAATCCATTCTTGAGATTTATAAAGAGATAAAAGGAATTCTAAGCGATAAACCTGTAACCGAAGATGAACTTAATAAGGTAAAACAAAACCGCTTGCTGAGTATGCCCGGATCGTGGGAAACCAATTCTGCGATCATGAGTTCGCTTGTAAATATCATTACTAATGATCTATCCGATGATTATTACGATACTTATGTTGGTGAAATCAATAACGCAACATCGGAGAAACTTACGAAAGCCGCTTCAATTACCGCATTTCCTGATAATATGGTTTGGGTAATCATTGGAGACGTTAAAAAAATTGAAGCAGGAATCAAAGAGCTTAATTTAGGTTCTGTAACTATACTCGATTCAGATGGAAAGCCTGTAAAATAGGTTATTTTTCCTGAAGCAATCTTTTAATACTTTAGGGCGGTTTGGAATTTCCGAACCGCCTTTTTCTGTTTAATGCTTTTCTTTAATTCCAATTTACAATCAGGGTAAGTAAATCCGCTTTCTTCTGTCTTTAATAATTGATTTGAAATTTTCACATAATATTATTACTATTAAAAAAATGAAAAGAGATAGATGTATGGATTTAGCATTAGATTATAAAATAGTAAAACAGATTCTGGTAGATTTTATACGCGACGAAGTAACCCGCGTAAATATGAAAACCGGTATACTCGGTCTTTCGGGAGGCATAGACTCTGCGATATCTGCTTTCCTGACCGCCGAAGCATTAGGACCCGAAAACACATATTGTGTAATGATGCCCTATAAAACCAGCAATCCGGATAGCCGGGCTCATGCAGAACTTGCGGCGGAAAAACTAAAATGTAAAACAGAACTGGTTGAAATAACTCCAATGGTGGATCCCTTGTTTGATCTGGATAAAGAAATTACTCCACTCAGAAAAGGGAATATCATGGCAAGGCAAAGAATGATTGTTTTATATGACCGTTCTTCAAAACATAATGGACTTGTAATAGGTACCAGTAATAAAACGGAAACGTTGTTGGGATACTCAACGGTGTATGGCGATAATGCCTGCGCCATAAATCCTATAGGCGATCTCTACAAAACACAGATTTGGCAGTTTGCAGAATATCTTGGCGTACCGGAAGCTATAATTAATAAGGCTCCATCGGCTGATTTGTGGAACGGACAGACAGATGAAAAAGAATTAGGATTTACATATAAAGAGGTTGATAAATTACTCTTCCAAATGGTGGATGAAAGATTATCCGTTCCGGAACTTTTGGATTTGGGATATGACAAAAAATTTATCGACAGGGTCATGGATTTAATACAAAAATCACAATACAAGAGAAGAACTCCACTAATTGCAAAATTAACTTACAGAACTGTTAATCTTGATTTCAGGTATTCAAGAAACTGGGGGACTTAAGAAGTAATGCTTCGGCTTCGCTCAGCAACCATGCTTCGACCAAGGCTCAGCAACGGAGTCAAAAGTAAAAAAATGATATGCCGATAATAAATCGGCTAAATATTTAACAAATTATTTGAAAATAACTATTTTCCGGTTTAGCCGGAGAGATAAAAATATTATATTCTTCAAAATTTACCGGAGAAAAATATGGATGAAACGTCAATGAGCCGTGTGGTAGACGGTATAGATATTGAAACTTATCTAACTTGCCAGAACGAGGAGGAGGGCAAATATTTTGCTCGAAAACTCGGACAGGAAATGAATCTCGGCGAAATAGATGTTATGTATAGCGAGTTCGATGGTTTTGGAGTAAGGGTTAGACTAAGAAAATACATTGTAAAACCTGGCGATAAATATGCGTGGATTAAATAAATTATTGTGTTCCCGGTTTTCCGGTTTGCAAAGTAACAGAACTAGATTATAATTAAGAGCTAAACATAATAAAGTAAAATTTGACTTCTATCGGTTGTTGAGTGGAGTGATACACTGAGCGCAGCGATGCGCTGAGTGGAACCGAAGTGTCGAAGTGTTGCAGCATTACTTTTGATTTAAAAAAGGTTGAGATATGAAAAAAAGTATATTATGCGTTCCCTTGGACCCTGTTCATGATGTGGGTTTAAAGATTATTAAGAATGCTCTTCAGAAGAATGGACATTTGGTAGAGCTGCTTATGCCGGATCTATCAATGGAAGAGATTGTTAAGCATGCCCTGAACAAGAAATTTGATTTTATTCTAGTGAGCCGCACCTTAGGTTATGGAGTTTATGAATTGCTTGCGCGGTTTATAGATATGTGTGATGCCTCCGGTGTAAGGGAAAAAGCAAAATTAGTGATCGGAGGAAAACCTGTAACAGCGCAGTTAGCCGCTGAGTTGGGATTCGATAAGGGCTTTTCATCCTCAACGACAATTGAAGAGGTAGTTGCATACGTAGAAGGCAAAGAGATTACTTCGGATATGAAGAAATATAAGAAAGTTAAAAGAAATTTTGTTTCGGAACACAACTATGCTTTTCATCATAAAGAAATAGAAAAAGAGCTTAATACTATCGCTGAAAAATTTATCGGATGGGCAGAAAATAAAACATCCGATGGAGTAGAAAGAGCTGATTTGATGCGCAAATATTTACGGTCCAATAAAAAAGATGTAAAAGCATATGATGCATATCTTAATCTTTGCGATGATGAAATAAAAGCAGGCAACACAGGCGAGAAACTTCTAAAGGGTGTGCGGGTTATAGGTGAGGACGAACTCCTCAGTTTGCATGAATATCTTGAGAATAAAAACCACTATCAGCCTGTAACGATACAGCATAACAATAGGCATCCGCTTATTTTTAAATTTCTTGGAAGCGGTTGTCCGATTATGGATATTGTTCATGGTAAAATATGTGAAAGATGGGGAACAGACGGATTTCTTCTCATCAACCCTTCGTGGGAAGCAAGATACGAAGGATTGCTCCATGATTACCTGACACATCAAAACGATGGGACGATAACTTCACTTGAAAATATAAGCCTCATTAAAAAGTATCTTTTAGACGGAACATATCTTACCGTTAGGGCTCACCGTGGATTAAATACTCCTGAGACTACTATGCTTGCCGGTGAGGCAGGAGCAGATATGACAAAAATCAATTTGGTTTACGGTTCCTTAGGCGCAGGAACAGATCCGGAACGGCTTGGGGTTGATGGATTGCAGGCCATAAAGTATGCCGCAGAGTATGGTATGCCTTTCGATATCCCTGGTAATGATGAGTTGAGCGGTGTTGCCGCATATAAAACGTTGGCGGGTTTACTGATCAATGTTATGATTGGGTTAAAGGTTGGAGCAAAACCAATTCCAAAACCTCTCTTTTGTTATGGTCCGCACATTATGATTAATGGACAAATGAATAAAAATTATATCGATTATAATTACGCAAAAATAGAGGCGCTAAGGGCAATAGCCGATATGCCTATTTGGCCAGGTGAACCGATAGCCTTTATGACTCAAAGCGAAGAGAGGGTTCAGTCGGCAAATGCAACATCTTATCATGCTTCACTTGCAGCTTTCCTTGGAGTAGATGCTATTACTGTAGCTTCTACCGATGAGGCCTACTCACGCGGTCCCATTTGCATTGCATCAAGGATTGATAGCCTCAGAGCGGTTCAGGATGCCTTTAAATTTATCGGTAATACAAATATCGATCCGACACCTGAATGTGATACTTTTACTGACGACATGATTGATAATATTCATAAAGTATTATCAGCCGTGGCTAAGGAGGATAATCTTCCTCAGGCTATTTACAAAGGTTTGCTTGGCAACAAAGAAGAGGATGGCGCCTATCCCGGTACATTCGGAAGGGGAACAGTTAGATGCAGGTAGTTGGTATTGTCGGAACCGCGAAAAATACCGGAAAGACTACCGCGCTTACTTCTATTCTATGCGAGTTGAAAAGCAGAAATCTTTCGATGGCGGTTACAAGTATTGGGTATGACGGCGAGGATCTGGATAATCTTACATTTCTGCCTAAACCACGAATCCATTTAGAGAAAGATACAATAATTGCAACTTCGTCTTTAACGCTTGATACAGCGAAATTACAATATGAAGTTTTAGGAGAGACAGGACTTTTTACACCCTTGGGACAAATTATTATTGCAAAGGTTACTCTATCCGGTAAAATTGTAATTGCCGGTCCTAATAATATACGCGACCTGAAAAAGATTATTTCATTGATTAAAAACATCAATCCTGATTTGCTTTTTATCGATGGAGCGATGAATAGAATGGCGCCGATGTTTTTGGCAGATAAGCTGATCTTTTCTACCGGCGCTTCAAGGAGCATTGAAATCGAAAATATAAGTGAAGAGATGAAACTTATTGGAATGTTGTTTTCAAAGGATACATGCTCTCAATATTCAGATACCACTTCCTGTCTGCTTATCAAAGATTCAGCGGTTACGGATACCGGAGTCTCCGCTTTGCTTGATGAAAAGGATTACCGCGGTATTCTCTCGTTTAAACCGGAGGATTATGATTCGTTGGTTATAAAAGGGATTTTCTCTTCAGAGCTTTTAAGAATTTTACTAAAAGATATAGCCGTGAAAAGAAATAAGTTTAGATTGGTTTTTCAGGAACCATTCAGGGTTCTGTTATCCCTTAATTCTATTTCAGAATCCGGTTATAATAATATATTTCCGGTCAATGTTGATGTTCTGTTTTCTATCAAACCAAAACTGATTGCCGTTACGGTTAATTCGTTTTTTCCTAAGTATGAGAATTTTCATTTCTTACCCGGTTACGTAGATAAATCCGAGCTGAAGGAAAAAGTATCAGTTGCAGTCAATGTTCCGGTGTTTGATATTTTTGATGACGGAAGCAAAAACTTAGTAAATTTGATTTTGAATTGATATGAAAAGATCAGATATAATAAATAAACCCAAAAAATCCCTTGGGCAAAACTTCCTAACCGACGAGAATATTTCAAGGAAAACGGTTAACCTCCTGAATATTCAGCCTGATGATTATTTTCTGGAGATTGGACCCGGATATGGCTCCCTGACAAAAAATCTGATTGAACAGACAAAAAACCTCGTTTGCGTAGAAATAGATAATGATATTGCAGAAAAAATAACAGTAGAATATCCCGATATTAAAGTTATTAATGATGATATCCTGAATATAAAGTATGACTCCATGGTTACAGCGGGAAATAAGCTCCGCATTGTCGGTAATATACCATACAATATTACCTCGCAGATTGTTTTTCAGGCTATTGACCAGCGTGAATCGGTTAGGGATTTGACCATTATGGTACAGCTTGAGGTTGCCGAAAGGATAGTTGCAAAACCGAGGACTAAGGCTTATGGCATATTATCTGTAGTTGCTCAGGCATACTCAGAGCCAAAGCTGCTCTTCAAAATTCCGCCGCAATGTTTTTTTCCGCAGCCAAATGTACAGTCCGGAATTCTCCATTTCGATTTCAGTATAAATTATGAAAAACAAATTATCGATCACGCTTTATTCCGTAAATTAATCAGAACAACTTTTGCAAAAAGAAGAAAAATGATGAGCAATAGTATAGAGGATATGGGTAAGGATTTGAATTTCAAAATAATTGATTTTGATTTCAGCAAAAGACCGGAGGAACTAAGCGTGGAAGAATTCATAGAATTGAGCAATAAACTGAGCGCTTCGTTTCCGGATTTATAATTTCGAGCGTTCGATAGTTTTTTTAACCTCCAGTTTTCCCCTTTCAGTTAATAGAGCTTCATCATATAGAAGGTTTTCCCGCTCTCTTACAACAAAATCTCCATCTATCATAACGGAGTGAATATTTTCCGGTGAAGTGGAATAAACAATACTGGAAAGAATTGAATGGATATCATCATTAAGAAGCGGATTCCAGATTTTATTGAGATCCCAAAATACCAAATCAGCTTTTTTACCCGGCTCAATGCTTCCGGTATCGTTTTCAATATGCAGCGCTTTTGCGCCTCCTATCGTTGC